>ERZ777011.432-NODE-432-length-65044-cov-7.919340_pt1 | contig 65044 bp, 62 predicted proteins | sample MGYA00374964_ERZ777011 | MGnify/ENA primary metagenome ERZ777011 (study PRJEB29310, sample SAMD00008975) | mouse gut metagenome | study: EMG produced TPA metagenomics assembly of the Metagenome analysis of fecal microbiota from mouse which was promoted...
TATCAACCTATTTTATCAGTTTAGGCTTGCACAAATCATAAAAATATGAAAGATTTGTTCTTTTTTCTCAAAAGATATGCCGGACCGTACGCCGGAAATATCTTTCTCAGCGTGCTCTTCAATTTCCTGACGGCATTCTTCACTCTCTTCTCTTTCGCATTCATCATTCCGATCCTGCAGATGCTATTCGGACTCGGAACCGCGGAATATTCATTCATGCCCTGGGACTCGGCAAGCCTCAAGGAGACGGTGGTCAACAATTTCTACTGGTACGTATCGGAGATGGTGCGCGCCGACGGCGCGTCGTTCACTCTCGCCATGCTCTGCGTCACGCTGGTGGTGATGACCCTGCTCAAGGTGTCCGCCGGATATCTGTCGGAATTCTTCACCATCCCGATGCAGAACGGTGTGATGCGCGACATACGCCGCGAAATGTACGACAAGATCGTGACTCTTCCCATCGGATTCTTCACCAACGAGCGCAAGGGCGACATCATGGCCCGCATGTCGGGCGACGTGCAGGAAGTGCAGACCTCCGTGATGGCGAGCCTCTTCTCCATCATCAAGTATCCGATCATGATTGTGGCCTGCCTGGGGATGATGCTGGTGATAAGCTGGCAGCTCACCCTCTTCGTGTTCGTGATGCTCCCTCTGTTCGGGTTCATAATGGGATCCGTGGGAAAGAAGCTTAAGGAGAAGTCGATGAAGGCGCAGAACAAGTGGGGCGACATACTCTCCAACGTCGAGGAGACCATCGGCGGACTGCGAGTGGTCAAGGCGTTCAACGCCGAGAAGATGATGGAGCGCCGGTTCGGCGCCCAGACCGAGGACCTGTACCGCATCAACAACTCCGTGCTGCGGCGCACCACCATGGCCCACCCCATGAGCGAGTTTCTCGGCACCACGGCCGTGGCGGTGATCCTCTGGTTCGGAGGCTCCCTCATACTCACCGACAGATCGAGCATCGACGCCGCGTCGTTCATCTACTATATGGTGATGTTCTACAGCATCATCAATCCCGCCAAGGAGATTTCCAAGGTAAGCTATCTCATCCGCAAGGGTATGGCGGCCAAGGAGCGTATCGACAAGATCCTCGGAGCGGATAACCCCATCCACGATCCCGAACGGCCCGTACCGCTGCCGGCGGGAATAGAAAAGTCGGAGGTGGCGTTCCGCGACGTCACGTTCTCCTACGACGGGGAGCGCGACGTGCTGCGCGACATCAACCTGACGGTGCGCCCCGGCGAGACAGTGGCGATTGTCGGGCAGTCGGGAAGCGGAAAGTCGACTCTGGTAGACCTCATCCCGCGTTTCTGGGATGTGGAGAAAGGAAGCATCACGGTCGACGGCATTGATGTGAAGGATCTTCGCGTCAAAGAACTCCGGGCGCTGATGGGCAATGTCAGCCAGGAGGCCATACTTTTCAACGATACCATTTTCAACAACATTGCCTTCGGCTCGGCCGACGCCACCCCGGAGCGCGTGGAGGAGGCCGCCCGCGTGGCCAACGCCCACGACTTCATCATGGACACCCCCGGGGGCTACGACACCGTGATCGGCGACCGCGGCTGCCGTCTTTCGGGAGGCCAGCGCCAGCGCATCAGCATTGCCCGCGCCATCCTCAAGGACCCCGCGATTCTGATTCTTGACGAGGCCACCTCGGCTCTCGACACCGAAAGCGAGCGTCTCGTGCAGGAGGCTCTGGAGAAACTCATGCGGGGACGCACCACCATAGTCATCGCACACCGGCTCTCCACCATCACCAACGCCGACCGCATCTGCGTCCTCAAGGAGGGGGCTATAGTTGAGGAAGGCACCCACGACCAGCTCATAGCACGGGGAGGACTCTACAGGCACCTCGTCGACATGCAGCAGGTTTAGAAATCATTTGATCACACATCCGCAATCCGATTATTATGAAAAATATAGCGATTTTCACATCAGGCAACGGCGCCAAGGGCGCGGAACTCGTCAGAATCTTCAACAGCGGCGAACGCTTCCGCGTGGTGCTTGCCGTGAGCGACAGCGTGGAGACGCCTCCTGCCGCGGAGTACGCGCAAAGCGGCGTGGAATGCGTCATCCGCCACGAAGGTATCCGCGAGGAAGGCTCCGCGGAGATTCTCGATATATTGAGAAACCACAAGGTCGACATCATCCTCCTCGACGGTCTCTCCGGCGCACTCCCGGAGAGTCTGGCCGCCGCTTACCCTGATGCCGTCCTCAGTCTTGACGGATGCGGCGCGATGGCCGCGGCCCGCATGGTGATGGATCGGTTCCCTGAAGATGACAGGTACGCCGCCGAACGGAGATGGGCCGACACGCTCGGCCTGAAGTTCGACCCGTCGGCCGTCACTCCTCCTCCCGTTCCCCACCCTTCTCCCGAGCCCCCGGCCTTCCCGACGGACGAAACGCCGAAGCCCCCGGCAACCGCACGGCCTGTGCGGCAGCCCGTGCGCCCTGCTCCGGCTCCTTACGAAAAGCGGGAACCCATGCCCCCTACATATATGCTCTGGGCCATACTCTCGACTCTATGCTGCTGTTTACCGGCCGGGATCGTGGCTCTCTTCTTCAGCATGTCGGTCAGTTCCAGATATTATGCGGGCGACATAGAGCGGGCCCGGCGCAACTCACGCATGACCGAAATCTGGATCATCGCGTCGGTGGTGCTCGGACTTATCGGAGGAGCCCTTTATTTCCCTCTCATGCTGATACTCTGATCCGATGGAGCGTGGAGACGGAAGGAGGCGGCCCGGAAAACACGTCAGGATATTGCTGTGGGCCGGCGGTCTTGTCGCCGTGGCCGTCGCGTTCGCGCTTTATTTCACGTTCGACCCCGGAAGAGAGATATTGGCACCAAAGTGCCCGCTGCTGATGGCCACCGGTCTGAAATGTCCCGGTTGCGGCAGCCAGCGGATGCTTCATGCCCTTCTTCACGGCGACATTGCCTCCGCCTGGAGATTCAATGCCCTGTTGTTCCTTCTTGTGCCATTCCTGATTGCGCTCGGCGTGGCGTCGGCAGGACGGAAGAGATGGCCGGCATTCTACCGCCGCATCAACTCCATTCCCGTGATTGTGGCGGTAACGGCGGTCATAATCGGATGGTTTGTATTAAGGAATTTCATTCTGCCGGATTTATAAGAGACTGCCGGATTATTTATCTCGAATTTATGAACGTAAGCCCCGAAACTCCCGTATTCATCATAGGCTACATGGCCTGCGGCAAGACCACATTCGGCCGCGCGCTCGCCCGCGCCATGGACAGGGAATTCATCGACCTCGATTTCTACATCGAGCAGCGGTTCCGGCTCAGTATCCGCGACATTTTCTCCAGAAAGGGGGAGGATGAATTCCGCCGGATGGAAGCGGCCATGCTCCGCGAGGCGGGTGAATTCAGCAATGTGGTGGTGGCTTGCGGAGGTGGCACTCCCTGCCACGCCTCCAACATGGACTATATGCTTGGCCGCGGGCTGACGGTCTGGCTTCAGGCGTCGGAGGAGCGGACGGTCGCCCGTCTGACAGCCAACAACGCACGGCGCCCGCTGATGGCCGGTAAAAGCGAGGACGAGATCCGCGCCGCGGTGCGCGAAGGACTCGCCGCGCGCCTTCCCCACTACGAACGCGCCCACATCATCTTCTCCGGCGAAGAACTTGAAGACCGCCGCCAGATCTCCCGCACCGTCTCCGCGTTCCTCTCCCTTCCCTGAGAGCCTCCACCCAGTCCTTCAATTAATCCTCCGGTTGTCGCGGCATGTCTTATCATGGCTGCGACCCACTTCCCCCCACTTTTCTCCGGCCCCGGACTCTACATCGAAATAGTCACCGAAGATGGCACTTCCCGCATCGGTGACATCCCCGTAGAGTGAGGTGGCCGGAGCCTCTCTCCGCCGCCAATCCGACAGAGTCGATATATGTTCGCCTCTGAAAAATCCGTATTTTCCAAAGCATATTCCCGAAATACGGAGTTACCCATCAAATTGCCATATTGTTGATAAAATCGAGACAATATAAACAAACTGTCTGTTTTTAACATTAATTAACATTAACATATTGCATATTTTACATTCTTTTATTAACTTTGGCATTATTTAAAAATTACAATCAAGTTTGAATTTATTTTTGTGGGTCTATGTCATAGCCCACGATGTATATAGAGAGGCAGCTGTCCTCTTCTCTGCGCGAAGCCGCCGGCGCACAAATAAGGTGGCAAAATCCAATAAATCCATGTTAAAGAAACAGACAGTACATCTTAAAACACATCAACCTCTCTTCTGAAAAAATTCACAGATTATCAATAAAAACACAAGTATATGAACAACAAAATGTCTATCAGGGAGTTTGCTGAAGGCCTTCTTGACAAGAACCTGCCAGTTGAAGAGCAATCTGTAATCTGTTCTTCCGATGTCAATCTAATTGGCGGAGACAACGGCAAATGCAACAACGCAGGTAGCGGGTGCGTCTCAATAAACGGCAATTGCCTTAATATAAGCACAATATGTTCAATTGCAATCAATAATGATTGCACCAACAAGGATCTGAATGACAAAAGCACTTGTTTGCCTTCTGGACCCGTCGTAGATCCCAAGCCATAGCAGGTTAAAACAGCTGTAGGGCTGTTCCTGTCATAACATCTGAGGGTATTGCAAAACACCAAGATTGGAAGCTGTCAGAATCTGATATATTAAAGGATTATTGAAATAATACCAAAATACGCAGTTTTGCAACGCCCTCAGATATAAATACCATGAGTAATGAAACTGAGCATATATAACTCATATATTGAGATTGGAAAAGAATTGTCAGTTATCCACAACGCTTTAACTGACAAGACGGTAATATCCCGCCAAGACATTCCGAAGGACAAAAGCAAACTGCTGTCTTTACCAGACGGTTCGATGCTGTTGAAAAACCTTATTGATTCCGGATGTATTGTGGAAAATCATGTAGATGAGCTTCAGAAGCTACAAGACATCATTCTCAAGACCGATTGCAATACCTCAACCTATACTCTTATTGTCAATCCTACGTTGGACTGCAATTTCAAATGCTGGTATTGCTATGAGAGTCACATTTCGAAATCATTGATGTCTGACAGAACATCAGATTCCATAATAATGTTCGTCAAAAATATTCTAAGCCGCAACAGCGACTTGAATAACTTCCATCTGTCATTTTTCGGAGGAGAACCCTTGATTGGATATTCAAAGATAGTCAGAAAACTATTGCCACGAATCAGTGAACTTTGTCATCGGCGGAACGTACGTTTTTCAACCCATTTCACCACCAACGGATATCTTATAGACGAGGAAAAAGTCGAATTTCTTAAAAATTATGACTGCTCTTTCCAGATAACTATTGACGGACACAGAGAAGAACATGACAATACAAGGATAACTAAGAGCGGAAAGGGAAGCTACGATAAAATACTCCAAAACATACGCTTGCTGACATTAGCGGGCATGCACGCGCTTGTGCGGATCAATTGTACAAGCGCGAATATAAATAATGTCTCCAGTATCCTTGAAGATTTCGAAACTTTTCCCGAAGATTGTAAGAAACTAATAAACTTCGATTTCCAAAGAGTATGGCAGGATTCCAATAGTGACCCTGAGGGATTACATGGAAAAGAATTCAGCGAGAAAGTATACCACATGTCGGAACGTTTCCTAAACAACGGATTCGCAGTTTCATCGGTATTGTTCATGAAAGGCGTCAGAAATTCCTGCTATGCAGACAAAATCAACCAGATGACGGTGAACTACGATGGTTCCGTGTATAAATGTACGGCGAGAGACTTCAACGAACAGAACCGCCTCGGTCACCTCTGTGATGACGGAACAGTATTGTGGGACAGAATGCATCCGGACAAAAGGTATGAAAGCAAATTCTCCGACCCTAATTGTCACCGATGTCGAATCGCACCTTTATGTGGAGGAGGATGTTCACAGATGTCCTTTGACAGACCGCACACTGACAGATGTCCTATGGGCTATTCAGAATCTGTAAAGGATGACATCGTGTTGTCCCGATTCAAACATATCCATATTGACATTCCGAAATATCTGAAAGCCTCGATATAATATCATCAATCACAATTTTTCATCAACACACGGCTTATGAAACTTAAATCTATACCATCATTGGCATGCACGATACTTCTCGCTTCCGCAATCACCGCGAATGCCGGAACACAACCGGCTGACTCCATTGCCTTAAACAAGAATGAAAACTCACCAGAGACAACCGCCCGTGATCTCCAGGAACTTGTGGTGGAGGGAGACCTCAGCTCGGCCAGTGTACGGGGAGCCACCTATATACCCACGGCAAGACAAAAACGTGTGGCCCAGTCCGCCGGCGACCTGCTGCTCAGGATGGCCGTTCCGCAGGTCAACGTGGACCCCCTGACTATGGCCATATCTTCGGCGACGGGAAGCAATCTGCAACTGTTCATTGACTACGTGCCCGCCCGTTCTGAAGACCTCGCCGGAATCAGGACCAGCGACGTGGTAAAGGTGGAATATCTCGAACATCCCACAGATTCACGTTTCATGGGCGCAGAGTCGGTGATAAACTTCGTGATGCGGAAATATGAGTTCGGAGGCTACACCAAACTCAACGCCGGAGAATATCTGCTCATCGGTTATCAGGGGGACGAGTCGCTGTATTCAAAATTCTCATACAAGAAGATGACATACGACCTGTACGCCGGGGTCGTAAACGCCAGAAAATTCCATGGCGGCTCCTCACAAAGTGAGACATTCAGGATACCCGGCGCACAAGGAGAGCTGAATACCATAACCCGCAGAACAGACCTGACCCGATACCGATATTTCATGGACCGCTTTCCTGTCACATTCCGCGCTACTTATCAGGGTGACAGGGTGACCTTCATCACCCATGCAGCCTATACGCGGTCCCTCAATCCGGTCAACATCCGGGAGGGTTTGATATACCCCGAAGCCGGAGGAGGCTCCTTAATGGAATACGGAAGGCATTCTGACAGCAAGTCGAATCTGCTGGACTACAACGCCTACCTCAATGTAGATCTGACGCGCGGCTTCTCGCTGAACGCCCACGCGACCATCGGCTACGCCAATATCGCGGCCTCGTCGCTCTATGGAAATTCCGAATCGCTGCGCATCGACAATTCCTACCGGGAAAACAACCTTAAAAGCTACGCGAACCTGAAGCTGTCAAAAAACTTTTCGGGAGGGCACAGCCTTGACCTGTACACCTCATGGTCGGGATACTTTGACAAAGTCCGTTATACGGAGGGAGACGTGACAGACTACAATAGAAACAATCTGGAAGCGCAACTCTCGTATTCATACTTTTCTCAAAAATGGATGTTCAACGCAACTGGAGGCGTAAGCAACACAAGCCATCTGACAAACGAGACAAAGAATTCCAACACCTATCCATACGCAAAACTCAACGCGACATATTCCGGCAACAGCCGTCATCTGGTCACCGCCCAGCTGCGGTATTCACCACAGAACATCCCGGCCAACGCCGAGAGCTCGTCGGTGATACGGCAGAACGAATATCTATACATCGGCGGAAACCCGCTGCTGCGGCGCGGTCATTTCTTCGACGCCTCAATCATGTATTTCAGCACGCCTGCGAAGTGGCTGCGCGTAACAGCGGTTCTCGGCACCGACCAGTGCTGGAATCCGGCTTTGCAGTATTACCTACCTTACACCGGGCCGGACAAAACTCCAGGACTTCTCCACACGTATGTCTCCGATGGACATCAGCAGGGTTACCGGACAATCCTCGATCTCACTGCCATGCTTTTTGACAACAGCCTTGTACTCAGAGCCGGAGGGGGCTATACATTTTTTATGAACACCGGAGCTGTCAGATGTGCGGAGAACGGCTGGCATTCCACGTTCTCAGCTACATGGTATTCTGGAGACTTCTCGGTTGGAATCCACGGAATGACTCCGGCCAAATCGGTCGATACCTTCGGCAATGGAGAGACCATCTACCGCAATGGTGGATACTGGCTGCAGGGAGCCTGGGGCAACGGCAAAGCTCAGGTCAGCCTCGCCCTGGGCAACATCACCTCGTGGGACTGGGAATATGAGCGGAGGCATTACTCCTCACCCTACTACGACTACAATTCCACCGTCTACAATGACAACGGCCACGCATGGCTGCGGATTTCGGCGACATTCACGATAGGCTACGGCAAGGAACTCAGACGCGGGAACGAGGTCGGATCCAAAGGTGAAGTGGACAAAGGCGCGCTCGAAGCATTCTGACAATCAAAAAGCGGCCATCCATGTCAAGAATAAAATCATATCAACAGCTAGAGCACTCTGACTGCGGAGCCACCTGTGTGAGAATCGTGGCCCGATACTTCGGAAAGGATATCGCCCCGACATATCTGCGCAGTCTCTGCGATTCAAACAGACTGGGCGTGTCGGTAAAAGATGTGGCCGGCATGTTCAGTTCAATCCATTGCGACAATGTTGTGCTTAAAATAGGTCTTGACAAAGCAGACGAAATGCCGTTGCCGGCTGTGCTATACTGGGACAAATGCCACTTCGTGGTGCTGTATCGGGTCCGGAAAAGCCGGTATTACATTGTGGATCCGGCGCGTGGAAAAATGAAAGTCTCGGAAGAGCGGATGAGAGATCTCTGGCTTGATGATAGCGGCAAAGGTATCTGCATACTTGCCGAACCAACGGATTCGTTCAGCGAGGAGAAGTTCCCCCGGCCGGACACGCACCACCGGCTGGGCACTCTTGCTACCAAGGCCTTTTCCCGCAACAGGTGCGCATTCTCAATATCCATCATACTCACTGTCATCATGTTGTGTGCGGAGATAGCCGTTCCGTTCATGTTTCAGACCACTGTTGACAGAGGAATAGCCGATAAGGACATAGGTCTTATATGGCTTCTTGTGGCGGGACAATTCGCTATTTTTACAGGTAATTTCGTGTCGGGCACGATCGTGGAGTTTATAATGACCAGGCTCGGCCTTGATATGAGCATAAATATGCTCAGTGAATATCTGACAAAACTCGTACGGCTTCCACTATCGTTCTTCGAACGCAAGACACCTTCTGACCTGATTAGAAAAACTGAAGACCAAAACCGTATAAAGAACTTTCTGGTCAGTTTCCCCGGCTCGATGTTTCTCACCTCGATAACGCTTCTGGTTTTCTCCGGACTTCTCATCTGGCTCAGCCCTCTGATATTTCTGCTTGTAGTGTTTTTCACCGGAATCGGAATGATATGGAATGTCTCGTTTCTCAGGAAACGCAGGGAGATTGACTATTCCTATTTTTCGGCATCTTCCGAGAATGCGAATAATCTTTATGAGCTTGTTTACGGCATGCCGGAGATTCGCGCGAATAACGCACAGAATATACGGGTGGCGGTATGGGAAAAGGTACAACGGAAGATTAACCGGTTGTCTCTGGAAGGACTGCGTCTGAAAATAGTCATGGATGGAGGTGCTGACATTGTCAACCGCATCCGGGATGTGATGGTTCTCGGAATATGCGCCTCGTTCGTGGTAACCGGTGAAATGTCCATAGGTCTGATGATGACAATAAGCTATATCGAAGGACGGATCGCAGGACCCTTTACAAGTCTGGTAAATTCTTTCAAAACCGTCCAGGACGCATCGATGTCTATGGATCGGGTCGAAGAAATCATGCGGGAAGAGGAGGTATGCAGTGAGAATTCCGAGCCTCCAGCTGACAGTTCCGTAGAGCTCAGGGATGTCTGGTTCAAATATGCGGGAAGTACGTCACCATTTGTCCTCAAGGGTATTTCCGCAGAAATCCCGCAGGGGAAGGTTACGGCTGTCGTCGGCGAGAGCGGAAGCGGAAAGTCGACACTTGCAAAGATTCTGCTCGGTCTGTATGAACCATTTGCCGGGAGTTTGATGCTCGGAGGCATAGACAGTGCCACAGTCGACATGGAGCAGTGGATGAAGCGTTGCGCGGTCGTGATGCAGGAAGGAATGGTCTACTCGGGAAGTATTATCTCGAATATAGCACTTTCAGATGAAAAACCTGACAAGGAACGCTGTCATCTCGCTTTGAAGACTGCATGCCTTGATGATTTTGTAAATTCTCTGCCTATGGGTCTTGATACCCGCTTAGGCAACACCGGCATAAGCCTGAGCGGCGGTCAGAAACAGAGACTGCTCATAGCGAGAGCCATATACCGGAATCCGGAGATGCTTGTCCTTGATGAAGCCACCTCATCTCTTGATGCGGCCACTGAAGCCAGAGTCATGGAGAATATTTATGATTTTTCCAAAGGAAAGACGGTTGTTGTGGTCGCGCACAGGCTGTCTACAATCAGGAACGCTGACAAAATCATATTTATAAAGGACGGCCAATGTTCAGAGTCGGGTTCCCATGATGAATTGATAGGCATGCGCTCCGATTACTACACACTCGTGGAGCACCAGCTATAGATTAATATGACAGAGTATACGAAATGTCCAAAAAGTTGGACTTTTGCATATGATTACCAACGCGTTATCAGGCAAATGTCCAATACGTAAATTTGTACGGTTACGCGCTTTGCCATATTTTTACATTCGGAAACCTAATCAAAAAACATCAGATCATGATAACAAAAGAACGGCTTCAGGACTGCAGTTTTCGCACTGCTCCTGTTTTCCGTACAAACCGTAAGTTTTGCCGGCACCGGAGGCAACACACCCCCGCCCCCCCCGACAAAGATCTGCTTAAACCGATCGGCCCGGTAAAACCGTACCACAAGAATCGGCCTAAAGCTCCCGGCATCTATGATGTCTACGCATGGACTGAAGCCGGGACCCTCACGGTACAGTTCGTGCGCCCTGCGGGCACGTGCGAAATGACCGTCACCTCTGACTACGGCCCAACCGGTCAGACATACACTTTCTCTTCAGAGATGTCTTTTTCCACAACCGTTGACACCTCCGGCCCCGAACTCTACATCGAAATAGTCACCGAAGAAGGCACCACCTACATTGGTGACATCCCCGTAGAGTGAGGTGGCCGGAGCCTCTCTCCGCCGCGAATCCGACAGAGTTGGTGCGATGTATGTTCGCCTCTGAAAAATCCGGATTTTCCAAGCCACATACCCGAAATACGGAGTTGCCCCTCTGTCTGCCATGTTGTTTACCACAATTGACATTTAGTAATTAAAATACTTGTTTTAACAATAATTAACATTAATACATCATGTATTTTAAATTATTTTGTTAATTTAGCATAATTTAATCAACTGCACAAGTGGGATTGATTCTACGACAAGAAGGAATGTCTTGACTTGCGATATATAGACAGCTGCTATTTTCTCTGCGCGAAACCGCCGACGCATAAACTGGCATAATTAAAAATTCTTTACACGAACAGAAATAAATAATAACGACTCATCATCCTCTCCCCATGTGATATAAATAATAAATAACCTACAATCCAACAATATGAAACAACTAATTATCGCGGTACTTGCCATACTGACAATGGTGTCATGCACGGACGAGGTACTCCCGGTTCAGAATGAACCACCCGGAACGGAACGTTCAACAAAGGACTATTCCATCTCTCCTGAAAAAGCATTGGCCAACCTCAATGAATTTATGGAAGGAGACGAGGAGCTCACGCGAAGCAAGGGAGAAGTTTCCGTCAAGGAAATATTTCCTGTGAAATATTCAACAGTGGCCACCCGCTCCGAACAAAAAGAAACCGGATGCGAAAATCTGATTTATGTGGCCAATTTCGAGGACAACGCGGGATACGCGGTACTCGCCGCCGACGAGCGAATCCCGGACAAAGTCATAGCCATAACCGAGGAAGGCAACATGGACCAAGGCATAGTGAACAAAATAGCATCATCCATGAATCCGGAAAGAGTTATATTCTCAGGATATCCTACCACTGGTCCCGGATTCTTTACAAAGCCAGAATATGGCGATGAACTTTTTATGAATCCAAATACAGTGGATTTATATGATACCTTAGCAAAAGACACATACGTTGGGAATTTTGATCCCACGCTGCCGGAAGACTCCGGAACTCGTTCACCGGATAATTCAACGAACAGCATAGACCCGGCTACGGAAGTCGCAGGCACCCTATGCATGCAATATGCCGCACGGAATATAGTCGAACTTGACACCACACTGGCACTTCCATTTCCCGGGAATCCTCCATTATTAGGAGCTGAGCCGGGAACCTACGTGACAACCGGCTCCTGGAGTGTTAAAGAATCCAGATCCCCGTTATTATCAAGGTATCGATATTGGAATCAGCATGCTCCTTTCAACAATCTTTGCCCGACAAAAAGACATTTTCCTTTCTTTTGGAGATCAAGAACAGCACCTGCAGGATGTTTTAATCTCGCCATAGCCAAGCTTCTTGCCTATTTTAAATTCCCGGCTTCATATACTCACGAAGGCTATACTGTAGACTGGAATGTCCTGAATTCTTATATAGTATTTCGCGATGACATGCCGGCGAATGCAAAGAATTCTGCGGCTCATCTTCTCAGAGGTATCGGAGAAGGCGCCAGAAGTCTATATTTCTACAGCGGCACCTTCACCTTTCCTACAAGAGCGACAACGTATATGAAAAATCTCGGTTTCAGATATGCCAGTCATTTCTCTTACAAGTGGGCTGGAGTATACAATCTCATTAATGACGGAAAACCGTTAATAATATACGCATGTCCTGGCATAAATATAACGAAAAGTCATTGCTGGAACATTGACGGGTATAAGATAAAGCAACGAAGTGTGAATACGACTGTCATTGATGATAATCTTCGTGTGATAAGTAACAATACGGAAACACAGGAATGCAAGATGACACATTGCGACTTCGGATGGGGAGCCAAAGCCAATGGTTATTATGTTTCCGGGGTTTTTGAGACAGGAGGAGAAGATGCCGAACTGGACTATGGAGTAGGCAACGTATCATCTGCGACAAACTTCAATGCGTTTGTACATCTTATTTCATATCCGAAACCAAATTGAAGTCTTATGAGAACAATAACATTAGCCATGGCCGGCGTGCTCTCCATGCCGCTGTTCATAGGCAGCTGTTTCGAACGTAACCAGCACCAATATCCGGAGAAGGTGGTGTTGCCATCTGAAGGCGGAACCGTAACTGTCAGAGGAGGCACGGCTCTGGGTCTGGTTGATTTGTATGAAAACGGGGAATGGGTTGGCATGAAAGAAGTGAAAGGCGACACTTTCTACGCCTATCACGACTGGCTGACTGTAAAGACACCCATGAATGCACCTGAGGTCATTTTTTCCGCCAAGCCGCTTGAAGAAGGGAGACGCCGCATGACAGTCATAAGTTTTATTGGCTATGACGAGCTGGAAATCGAAGTGATTCAGCAGTAAGTTACTGTCGGCCGTCCCGATGCTCCGCATCGGGACTCCTTAGCCTTACGACGCGGACTGCAACAGCATGACGCAACCTCCGAGGTCGGGCGCGGCCTATCTCTGTGGACTCGCTGAGCGAAACGACAGCAAACTTTGCATCATAAGGAGATTTCAAGGCAAGTCTGCAATTCAGGAACTGGTTTGACGAATACAAAATCTGTTCAGACTTTGATTCGGCGAGATATTCATCTCATGGCTGGAACTGGAGCAACGGCCTTGCGAGATCGATCAATCTTACTCTTTCGTACACCATCCCGTACGGCAAGAAGGTGAATCACAACAACGAGATCCAGACTTCCACCGGCACAAACAGCGCTATCCTGAAATAAATCCGGATTCTCCAAGCCACATACCCGAAATACGGAGTTGTCCCTCTGTCTGCCATGTTGTTTACCACAATTGACATTTAGTAATTAAAATACTTGTTTTAACAATAATTAACATTAATACATCTTGTATTTTTAATTATTTTGTTAATTTTGGCATAATTTAATCAACATTACAAGTGGGTTGATTCTACGACAAGAGGGAATGTCTCGGCTTGCGATATATCGATATATAGAGAGACAGCTGCTATTTTCTCTGCGCGAAACCGACGACGCATAAACTGGCATAACTAAATTTAAAACAACACGAAACAGAAAGATTAATTTACACAAGCTAACGCTTCCTCTCTCCTTAAATAATTTAATCCTAAGTGTCATTTAAAACATAAACAATACCATAATGAAAACAATCTAAAATTAATTTATAAAGAAAGTCAAATCGGCTTTTAATAATGTTATTATATCTACTCATTAATTTTACTCTACTCCTTAAGATTCTTACGAACATCTACAACCAAACCCATAAATCTGTTAACAATGAGAAAATATTTACTTGGTGCATTATCCGCACTTCTTTTCTCCATATCATCCCTTGCTGAATACAAGCCAATGCTTGTGGAAGGAAGAGTATGGGAATACAAGGGCAACGGAAGCCTGGGTTCCGGCAAGGTATTTCACCATTTCTTCAAAATCGAGGGAGAAAAGGAAATCAGCGGACAACCCTACAAAATGTTCAAATTATATCTCACCAAAGAATTCTCATCGGAAGGAACATTCATTACCGAATACTCCCGCGACGATGTGCGCTATGTCAGAGAGACCGAGGGACAAGTTTTCGGCATCAGTCCGGAATATAACATAGAATCAGCTGAAATTGAATTCGATGCGGAGAAATATGAGCAGTGTCTGTATGACTTCACCTTATCGGAAGGTGACTCATGGGAATATCCTTCTGTCAGCTATCATGGCAATTCACACGAAGGGGACATGAACCTTACCGTACACTACGATACTCCCATGACTGTAAACGGAACAGAGTATCGTGTGCAGAGATTCGACGGTCTTGAGCCTCTTCTTTCCGAAGAACTGAGGTTTATCGAAGGCATCGGCACGACCATGTATGGCTCGCTCGCGGATATGACGCTGGCACTCATTTCCGGTATATGGGACAACTCCGCTTATCCGGGCATACAGTCCGAACTGGTTAGCGTAAAGGACAAAGACGGCACAATCCTTTACAGCAAATCCGAACCCGAATATGTCCCTCTCCTGAAGGAGGGCAAGGTCTGGATCTGGAACGCAACTGACCATGGCCAACGACGCGAGGATGTTCCGGTTTACTTTACAGTGACCGGACAGGAGACAGTGGACGGCAGGAACTGTTTCCGTATTAAACAGACCTCGGAGCTGGAGTATCTGAACGGACATGAATATCTGCTATGTGAGGAGAACCGGAAAGTGGAGATGCGGTTCGTTTTCGAGGACGGACATGCGGAGTTTTTCCCTCTATATGATTTCAGCATGAAGCCCGGGGAGCAATGTCAGGTACTGGAGGTTACGCACCTTGAAGTATGGGAACCCGATCCATCCAAGGTGATGGTGGTGAAGGCAGAGGAAGAGATTTCGGCATGTGGCGAGCTCTGGCGGAAGATCAGCCTTGAAGACAAGGGCTGGAACGACACAAGTGTCGTATGGGTCGAGGGCATAGGTACCCGTTACGCCGATCAGATGATGACCAGGTTCCATCTGCTGGAAGCGGACAACGGCATATATCTTACTTCCTTCCGCGAATGCATTGACAACGGCGAGACGGTATTCACGATGGTGGATTTCGGGCAGACGCTTTCCGTAGATGAGATTCCCGCCTATGAGGAGGGGTGCCAAAGCGACACCCCGACATACGATATAATGGGAAGACGCGTGACCACCATGACCCGCGGCGGAATCTACATCCGCGACGGCAAGAAATTCGTAGGCCGCTGACAACACAATTCGTCTTTAACGTTAATGAACCCCGATGCTCCGCGTCGGGGTTTTCTTGGCCTTGCGGTGCTGGTTACATCCACAATGGCACGGCGCAATCTTACCGAATTAGTGCGCAGTCAGATTCCGCTGCCTCGCTGAGCGGAGCAACAACCATCTCCTGCTTGCCGAATCCAGACATAATTCCGGACTGTTGAACTTTTTGCTTGTGTTTTTATTATAAAAGTATTAACTTTGTGACATGCGCATCATAACAGACAATATTCAGAAGATATTTTCCTTGTGTAGAAAGCACAAGGTAAGGAAACTGTATGTTTTTGGTTCTGTTCTTACCACGAGATTCAATGAGCATAGCGACGTGGACGTTCTTGTGGATTTCAATACAGAGATAAACCATGACAACTATGCTGACAATTACTTTGATTTTTATCATGCGCTTAAGACATTATTCGGCAGGGATGTCGATCTTGTAGATGAATCATCTGTAAGAAATCCTTATTTCAAGGAGGAACTCGAAGAAACGAAATATCTGATATATGGATAGAAAATCAAGTATATGGATAGAAAACTAAGAAAATATCTTTCAGACATTCTTTCTTCAATATCAGAGATTGAATCGTTTATGGAAGACCGGCCAAGGGAGTATGCCACCTTTTGCAATGACACACTCTTCAGAAGGGGTGTGGAGAGAAACATAGAGATTATGGGGGAAGCGATGAATCAGGCTTTGAAGATTAAACCCGACATTACTGTTACGGCTTCCAGAAAAATTGTTGATACAAGGAACTTTGTAATCCATGCTTATGATTCCTTAAAGCCTGATATCCTTTGGGGAATCGTGATAAATCACATGCCATTGTTAAAAAAGGAAGTGGAATCATTGTTGAACGGAGAATAATAGAGCGCGGAGCCGATTATATCCTCGCTTTGAAGGGGAATCAGCCTGAAATGCCCGACCGTGTCAGAGGTTCTTTCACATATATTAAGCCTTCATCGGTTCACGCCATGGAGGGTAAGGCTCATGGACGGGAGGAGACAAGAGTCTGTTCGGTCATAACAAACCTCGACAACATTATCGACAAAGACAAATGGGTAGGTCTTAAAAGCATCGTGAAAATAGAATCCCGGACAATCGATGTGAAGTCAGGGCAGATCCATAAGGATACCAGATATTACCTGTCGAGCCTTAAAGCTGATGCTCAATATATTAATCATTCGATAAGGACACATTGGAGCATTGGGAATCAACTGCACTAGACATTGGATGTCGCTTTCGGCGATGATGCCTCGTGTAAACGAAAGGATAATGCCGCTCCGAATTTTTCTCTGCTTAACCGCATTGGATTGAATATAATCAAGAACGCAAAGGTATCCTCGATGGGGGTAAAAGGCCATAGGAAGAGAGCCGGATAGGACAACGACTATCTACTTTATGCCTTAAAAAGTTTTGATTTTGTAAAAAATTAAGATGCGTCAGCCGTGTGTAATCAGGGAAATGGGTTTGGATATGTCGGAAAAAAATCGTAACTTTGCATTGGCTTTGAGAGTGCGCCGGAATCCCGACTGGATTGTGGCGAGGCTCTGGAGCATTGAGGATTGTCTTATGGTGTAATGGTAGCACTGCAGTTTTTGGTTCTGCCTGTCCAGGTTCGAATCCTGGTAAGACAACCGTTTCAGAGGAGTCGGACACAATCCGGCTCCTCTCTGTTTTAAGTAACGCGTTCTAACGCTTGTCTAACTGCGAATTTCTCAAGACATGGCAGACGAAATCATGAGGGGACGGTTCAAGGGGGCGCTGATTGATATGGACGGGGTGCTGTTCGACTCCATGAAGGGACATACCCGGGCGTGGCAGGAGATGATGCGGACGGCGGGCGTGGAATGCGACCGCGACGAGTTCTATCTCTACGAGGGGATGACCGGAAAAGCGACGATCGACCTGCTGTTCCGGCGCACGTTCGGCCACGGAGTCAACGACGAAGAGGCGAAACGGCTCTACGCCATCAAGACGGAACGGTTCCGCAGCTATGGCCCAGCACCTCTCATCGAAGGTGCCGACAGAATGCTCCGCGCGCTCGGAGAAATGGGACTTATACGGGTATTGGTGACCGGTTCGGCGCAGTCCAGTCTGCTGGACAACATCGACCGTGCCTATCCCGGGGTATTTCCTCCGGGACGAAGAATCACAGCCAACGATGTGACCCACGGCAAGCCGAATCCGGAACCATACCTGAAAGGAGCGGCGATCGCCGGGGCCGCGCCCGAGGAATGCATCGTGGTGGAGAATGCGCCGCTCGGCGTACGCGCGGGCAAAGCCGCAGGCTGCTTCACCGTGGCGGTGACCACCGGCCCCATTCCACGCGAGGCATTCGGGAAAGAGGGTGCCGACCTCATCTTCGGTTCCATGCCTGAATTCGCCGGATGGCTCGAAAAGATGGCAGGAACCTCGGCCGACACCGTTTCCGAACCACTCATCTTCGACAATGACATATCGGCAATCCTCTCCGACTGCATACGTGAGTCAGGACCTGACAAGACCTTTCTGATAACCGATACAAATGTGGAACGCGCCGTTGTGCCCGAACTGCGGGAGTTTATTGAACGGAATGATGTAAATGTGATTACGGTGGCCGCAGGAGAGGAAAGCAAGAGCATAGAGACACTTAGCGCTGTATGGCGGAGGCTTGCCGAAGGGGAAGCTACCCGTCGCTCGTTACTCCTATGCGTCGGCGGAGGGATGGTCAGCGACCTCGGAGGGTTCGCTGCAGCCACATTCAAACGCGGGATCCGCTGCGTCAATGTCCCCACTACCCTATTGGCACAGGCTGACGCCTCCATCGGAGGCAAGACCGGCATCGATTTCCTCGGGCTTAAAAACGAGATCGGAGCATTCGCACAGCCGGAAAAGGTTATCATCTCCGCCACGCCTCTCGCCACACTTCCTCACAAAGAATTCCTCAACGGCCTGGCGGAAGTGGTGAAGACCGCGCTCATTTCAAATGTCGAGATATACAATTCCCTGCGAAGCGAATATGCCACGGCCGGAAGCGACCGCGTGGCACGCGCCGCCCGCCGCGCCGCGATGGAGAAGCAACGCATCGTGGACCTCGATCCCAAGGAACAGGGACTGCGCCGCATCCTGAATTTCGGGCACACGGCAGGACATGCCTTCGAGAGCCTCGCGGCGAGGCGACATGCGGAGGACAGCGGTTTCCCGGTACTCGCCCACGGCGAGGCTGTGGCGCACGGCATGCTTACTGCCCTGATGTTAAGCGCCATCCATACCGGACTCGATCCACGTCACATCGAGGAATACCGCAACGACATCCTGGAACACCACTATAATCCGCTACCGTTCGATGCGGACGACATCCCGCAGTTAGTGGAACTGATGGGACATGATAAGAAAAACAGTGCTTACGGCCTCCCCTCCTTCGTGCTGCTTTCAGCACCGGGAGAACCTGTTGCGGGCATCGCCGTTGAGCCGGAGGATATAGCCTCGATACTGTCGAAACAGCTCCAGCCCCGTGCCTCACGGTAAGCCTGCATCGAACCGTCCGGGACATAAAGCACACATTCAGAGTACATCCACGACTCGTTCTCCTCGAAAAGACGGCTGTCGCAATCGAAGGGGGGAGGCACAGCCGAAGGCTCCTCGATGCGCTCCAGCGCACGGCAGCCGCTGAAAATCAGCTCTCCGAGCAGATCGCGTCTGCCCGGAAGGCGTGCGGAGCGGAGAGAGACACATTCCGAGAAAGCGTAACTCTCCAGTTCGGTGACGGCATCAGGCACGCTTACTTCCCGAAGCGAGCCGCAGAATGAAAAGGCATTGCTACCTATGTGAGTGACCGAGCAAGGAATGTCTATTTCCTCAAGAGCACCGCAATAAGCGAAAGCATGGGCGGCGATATCCGTCAGTCCGGAAGGCATCTCCACTTCTTCAAGACTCCCGCACCAAGCAAAAAGATAACGGGGCAATGCCGTCAGTCCGGAAGGAAGGACAGCCATGCGCAGACCGGTACATTCGCGGAAACAGCCCTCGCCGAGCGTGCGGACGGTCCGGGGCAGGCTTACTTCCCGCAGATTGCAGCAGCCCAGGAACGCATACTCCCCTATCTCCGTGACCTTCACAGGCGCCTCGAACCGAATCTCGCGGAAATCATCCCTGTCCGCAAAGGAATATGCACGGACCGCACGAGTGCCTCCGGGGATATACAGCACTGAATCGCGCACATAACCCTCCCCGGCATTTGCCGAGAAACCGGTGAGCGCAAACGCCGTGACGGCTCCGAAGAGCGCGAACCGTATCCTAAACCTCATCGCCGGCCCTCCTTGCCGTCATTACCGGCATTCATCCGACTCCTGATGAACTCCGGCTGACGGTCCGGAGGAAGGATGTCACGCGGATTGACCGAATCGACCGCCGTGATGTAGACCTCGGTCTCGCCGCGCCAGGGGACAGCGGTACGGTACACCTTGTAATGCACGCGCACCGGGAGATTTGCGAAATGCATCTTCTTAAGCCGGACGGCCACATCGGTATCGGTGGTGGAGAACCTGAAATCGCCCTCATACGGACGGAGAGTGTCCATCAGGTTCTTGTAGGGAAGCAGGACTCCCTCGTACGATTTCAGCAGCTGGCCGCTCTTCTCGATGCGGTCCACATAGCCGGTTTCGCACGCCTCAGTCACACACGGCACGAAATATCTGACATACAGCGCCGCCAGCGCTCCGATCAGCACCGCCGTGATTCCAGCCCACCACCATATACGACGGCGGCGCGGCCTCGACGGAGTGAGATGCGAGAAAGGATCCTCGGGCTGTTCCCAGTAGCGGGGATCATCAGGAGTATACACTGGTTTTTTCTCTTCCTTGACAGGGTCAGGCACTTCGTCCTCGAAAAAATCGGTTTCTTTATCGTCGTCAAGATTCATAATTCATAGTTTTTCCTCCCCGCGCAGCAACTGTTCCGGCGAAGGGGTTCTTTTCTTTTTTCCGTAAAATGTGATGTAGACCATAGTGTAGATGCCGAGCAGAATCAGCATCACTGTCTGGCCTGACCACTGCAGCATCGAGAACGCGGTGCCCTGCGCGTCGCTCACCCCGTAGACGGCGAGTCCGAACATCACGGCGATGTTCCAGGGGCCGAGTCCGCCGTTTGACGGCACAACCATACCGATGGAACTGAGCACAAACGCCACAAGGCAGGGCTCCAGCCCGAAAGCGAGCGCCGGATCGGCGCAGAGGCTCCGTGTGAACGGGAACGCGAAAAACGCCACATACAGCTGCATGTAGTAACAGGTCCATATCGCCAGTGAATAGAAAAGGAACTGCCATTTTCCCTCCATTCTCGTCACCACCGCGAATCCGCTCCACATCTCGGCAAGCCATTTCCGGGAGCGGGCCACAAATCTGTTGGAACGTCCGAAGCGGAACAAGGCCCATATCACGGCCACCCCTCCGGCAAGCAGAGTCCACACCCAGGGATTGCGTGCCGCCTCCACCAGATCCTTACCCACGGGATATTTCACGAGGAAAGCCTCGATGGCCGGGGCGGCCACCACGAAGCAAAGCAGCGTGAGCGCCAGCACGACAAGCATGTCGGCGAACCGGTCGGCCACCATCGAGCCAACCACAGTGGTAAATGGTTTCCGCTCGCGGTCGGCGATATAGGTGCAGCGCCATACCTCGCCGAGACGCGGAAAAATAAGATTGAGCGCGTATGTGCCGAATATCGAGCAGCAGAGCGCCATGAAAGGCGGACGGATACCGAGCGCGCGGAGCTGCAGCCGCCAGCGGGCGGCGCGGAGCACGTGGCTCAGCACGCTGAGCGCCATTGCCGCGAGTATCCACCAGTAATCCACACCGTGGCTCATGATGTGCCACATCTCGCGGAAGTCCACTTTGCGGAACATGTATGTCACCAGCAGCACAGTCAGCGCCAGCGGCAGAAGCCACTTCACCGCATACATGCCGGCTGTCCGCAGGGCCGATTTCCCCTCTTTACTTCTTGCTGTCATTTTTCAAGCAGAAATTCTACCTCCTTGAAGGCATACGTGCCGGATTCGCCCGAATCAGCGTCGGTCACTGTGATGAATCCGTCGGGAGCCACCGTGTCGATCACCCCGCGGAAATGAAGTCCGTCGGCGCGTCGCCGGAAGGGATAAGGTTTGCCGTCGCCACGCCACAGACGGCCGAGGAAACCGGCGTGAAGCGCGGCGCGGCCCTCTGGGGAACCCACATCCGCCAGCCGCAGCCGCAACGCCTCGCCAAGACGCGCCAGCGCGTCGCTGAGCGGAGTCTCCGCACCGAGAAGCATGGCCATCGACACCGGATTGGGAGCGGCGCTGCGGAATACCGTCTGGTTCACGTTAAGCCCGATACCGATGCGGCAGTGGAGCAGGTCACGCCCCGCCACAGCATTCTCGATGAGTATGCCGCAGATCTTGCGGTCGCCCACGTACACATCGTTGGGCCATTTCACACGCGCCTCTATGCCGTAATGCGCCAGCATGTCGGCCACACCGAGCGCCGTGGCCTCGCTGACGGCGAACTGCACCCGCGCCGGCACGCCGGCCGGGCGGTGGAAGAGCGTGGCGCAGATGTTGCGCCCCGGTTCCGACTCCCACGAATTGCCCCGCTGACCGCGCCCGGCAGTCTGAGAATGGGCAGCCACAAGCGTCATGTCCTCAAGACTGTCGGCATGTACCGAAACGTATGTGTTGGTGGAATCCGTCTCCTCAAGCAACAGTATCTTCATATTCAGAGAGTGTATCTTGTTCAGAGATCCAGTGTTATCTTGCGCGATTCGTCGGGAAGCACGGAAATCCCCACCGTCACCGTATCGTCGGGAAGCAACGCGGAGGCCACGTCGGGCCACTCCATCAGACAGAGAGCGCCGGAGTCGAAATACTCGTCGAGGCCGAGATCGGCCGCCTCCCGCACGTCGTCAAGGCGATAGAAGTCGAAATGGTACACCGTGCGCCCGGCGCCGCGATACTCGTTCACAATGCTGAAAGTGGGACTCGTGGCTTCCTCCTCCATGCCCAGCGCGCGGCACACGGCCGAGATAAAGGTTGTCTTGCCCGCACCCATCGGAGCGCGGAACGCCACGTGGGTCCTGGAGCCGAGCGCGGCGATAAATTCCGCCGCCGCGGCATCAAGACATCCCCCGTTTTCTACAATTATTTCCATTTTCCCTCTTTTATTGCTAAAGAAATGCAAATTTAGCGATTTTTTTGGTTAATTTTGTGTTTTGTAAACCAACAAATAAACAAACGGGAAATAAAAGGGTCGTTCGTCGACCGCAAACATCGAAATAACAGAAAGAAATGGGAAAAGTTTTGATTATCGGCGCCGGAGGCGTGGGGACAGTGGTCGCCCACAAATGCGCCAGTCATCCTGAGGTATTCAGCGAGATAGTTCTCGCCTCACGCACCAAGAGCAAATGCGACGCGATCGCTGCGCGGATCGGCGGCAACCGCATAGTCACTGACCAGGTGGACGCCGACGATGTGGAGCAGCTCACGGCACTCTTCGAGCGGCACCGCCCCGACATCTGCATCAATGTGGCTCTCCCCTACCAGGACCTCACCATCATGGAAGCCTGCCTGAAGGCCGGCGTCAACTATCTCGACACCGCCAACTACGAGCCCAAGGATGAGGCGCACTTCGAGTACTCATGGCAGTGGGCCTACCGCGATCGCTTCGAAAAGGCCGGCCTGACGGCCATCCTCGGCTGCGGCTTCGACCCCGGAGTCTCCGCCATATTCGTGGCTTACGCCGCCAAGCACCATTTCTCCGAGATGCGTTACCTCGACATCGTGGACTGCAACGCCGGCAACCACGGCAAAGCCTTCGCCACCAATTTCAATCCTGAAATCAACATCCGCGAAATCACCCAGAAAGGGAAATACTGGCAGGAAGGGAAATGGGTCGAGACAGAGAATCTCGAGATACACCGCCCCCTCACCTACCCCAACATCGGTCCGCGCGAGAGCTACCTGCTCTATCACGAGGAACTCGAGAGCCTCGTGCAGAATTTCCCCACACTGCGCCGCGCGCGATTCTGGATGACATTCGGACAGGAATACCTCACCCATCTGCGCGTGATCCAGGACATAGGCATGGCGCGCATCGACCCGGTGACGTACAACGGGCAGGAAATCGTGCCCATCCAGTTCCTCAAGGCTGTCCTTCCCGACCCCGGCTCGCTCGGAGAGAATTACACCGGCGAGACATCGATCGGCTGCCGCATCTCCGGACTTGACAAGGAGGGACGTCCCAGCACATACTACATCTACAACAACTGTTCGCATGAGGCCGCCTACAAAGAGACCGGAGCCCAGGCCGTAAGCTATACCACCGGCGTCCCCGCCATGGTGGGGGCCATGATGTTCCTCACCGGCAAGTGGGTGAAGCCCGGCGTACACAATGTCGAGGAATTCGACCCGGATCCCTTCCTGGAGACTCTGGCCGGCAACGGCCTCCCCTGGACGGTTGAGACAGACGGCGACATAGAATTCACGGAAGACCTATGAACAGCCTTAAACTCGCAGCGGCAGCGGCGGCAGCCCTGGGGCTGACCGCCGTCGCCGCCACGATGCCCGCGCCCGGCAGGATCTCCACATCCGGCCGTTCGACCCTCATCGGCACTCCCCGCGGCACGGTGGCCGTAACGCCGATGGGGCCTGACATCTTCCGGGTGTCGCGCATACCGGCCGGAGAACGCACGTTCTCCTATCCGCCCTCCCAGTCATCGGTGCTCGAATCATCCACCGAGAGCGTGAGCTGGAGCGCAGACCCGGCCGCGGTGACATTCATCACACCATCAACCACGTTGCGCGTGGACCGCGTCACCGGACGCGTCACATTTCTCGACGCGGCCGGCGACACGCTTCTCAACGAGGCCGAGGGGGTGGTCAACCAGGAGGGGGCGCGCCGGATATCCTTCGCCAACGGCAGGGCGCAGAATTTCTACGGAGCCGGCGAACGCGCCCACAGACTCAGGCTCAACGGCGACACCCTGGTGATGTTCAACCGCCAGAACTACGGTTACGGAGCGGGCGATCCGCGCATATCGCAGATGGGCATAACGATGCCCTGGTTCGCCTCCGACAACGGCTACGGCGTCCTTGTCGACGACTATGCCCGCGCCAGGCTTTCCCTCGGAGCAGACTCGATAGTCTACACTTCGGAAACCCGCAAGCCGCTCTCCTACTTCTTTGTCAACGGCGGAGACCTGGAAAACGTGACGGCCAACTACACGCTGCTCACGGGACGCCAGAGCCTCCCGCCCTTCTGGGCGCTGGGCTACATCACCTCCCGCTACGGATACCACAACGAGCAGGAGGCCCTCGGAGCCATCGACTCACTCAGGCGGGAGGGTTACCCGGTGGACGGAATCGTGTTCGACCTCTACTGGTACGGCAAGGAGACCGACATGGGGCGCCTGGAATGGAACCGACAGCAGTTCCCCGACCCCCGGCGCATGCTCGACTCCCTCAACAACATGGGAGTGCACACGGTGATGATCAATCAGCCGTACATCAACAAGGCCGGAGCGATCGACAATTACAACATGCTGACCGAAGCCGGACTCCTGACGCACGACTCTGTCGGGAATCCGCATGACGTCACCACCTGGGTCGGCGAGGCCGGGATGTTCGACATGTCTAATCCGCGCACCCGCGAATGGCTCTGGAACCGGCTCTCCGGCCTTACCGCCGAGGGGGTGTCGGGATGGTGGGGCGACCTCGGCGAGCCCGAGGTACATCCGCTCACCATAGTCCACGCCAACGGCGAGACCGCAGCCGAGTACCATAACGTATACGGCAACGAGTGGTCGCGCACCATCTACGACGGTCTGCGCCGCGACTTTCCCTCGATGCGGCCACTGCTGCTGATGCGCGGAGGCACCGCGGGACTGCAGCGCTATTCGGTGTTCCCATGGACAACCGACGTGGCACGCTCCTGGGAGGGTCTCCAGGCGCAGGTGCCGGCCATGCTCAACTCGGGGCTGTCCGGACTGGGCTACATGAGCAGCGATGTGGGCGGCTTCGTGGCCGACGGCGGCGTGTACGAGCCCGAGCTCTACACGCGCTGGCTCCAGATGGGAGTGTTCTCTCCCGTGCTCCGCACCCACGCGCAGTACAAGCCGGAACCATACCATTACAGCCGTGACCGCGACGTGCTGTTGAAATTCATCAGGACGCGCTATGAATGGCTCCCTTACAACTACACCCTCGCCTACGAAAACTCGGCACTCGGACTGCCGCTTGCACGCCCTGTGAACTTCTATGCCGAACCGGGCACAGTAAACGCCGACTGCCGCGACGAGTATCTCTGGGGCCGGGATGTCCTTGTGGCACCCGTCATGGAGAAGGGAGCGCGCTCGAGGAAAGTGGAGTTCCCGGCGGGATCCCTCTGGTACAACTGGAACAACCCCGCGCTCACATACAGGGGCGGCTCCACCGCAGCGGTCAAGGCTCCGCTTTCCGAACTTCCGATGTTCGTGCGCGCCGGAAGCTTCATCCCGCAGTACACCCGCAAAGTGGATAATGTCGGAGACTATGACCCGAAATTCCTGACGGTAAAATATTTTCCCGGCAGCGAACCCTCGGCCTACACACTCTTCGACGATGACCGGAAAGATCCGGAATCGCTTCAGAAAGGGGCATATCAGCTCACTGTATTCGAGGCCACGCCTGCGGACGGAGGCTATGATTTCTCCATCTCAAGCGAAGGACGCTACAAGGGAATGCCCGGCATACGGCTCATCACCCTCGAGATAGAGCGGACCATCCGCCCGTCGGAAGTGACGGTAGAAGGCAGCAAAGTTCCCGAGACCGACAGCATGAATGCCGCTCCCGGCTGGCGTTACGACGCCGCACGGCGACGCCTTTCGGTCACGTTCGAATACGGCTACGGCCCGACTGCAGTCCGGATACGCTGAGAATGTTGCCGCGGAAGCGGCTCATTTTCGCGGATTTTTTTGTAATTTTGTACCGATGAAAACCGGATTCCCCTATAATAGCATAATCGCGGGACTCGCTCTTCTTTCCTCCGCCGCACTCTTCTCGTGCGGCGGAGGAAAGAAAGGAGATCCTTTCGATTCTGTAACGGCCGAAGACGTAACATCCGCAGTGCCGGAAACATGCGTGACCGCAGCCGCTGCAGAGCCGGTCTCCGGACGTGTCGGCAGAATACATATCAACAACATCGGGCCGCTCAGAGAAGTGTTCAATGACTCCAACAAATACCACTATGCGGTGGCGGAGCGTATCGGCATCGCCCCGATCACAAATATCTCGGAGGCCTACCACACCCGGCGTCCCGTGGTGCGGATAGAAAGCTGCCGGTGGTACGAAGTCGACTCGCTGAAACACTCGGTGCCTTATCTCGTGCCGGAAGCGGCGCGCCTTCTGGAAAGCATCGGACGCAATTTCATCGACTCGCTCTCCTCGCGCGGGGCCGGCGGCTACCGCGTGCTTGTGACCAGTCTGCTGCGCACACCTTATACCGTGAAACGTCTGCGGCGCGTCAACCGCAACGCCACAGACAGTTCCACCCATCAGTTCGCCACAACGTTCGACATCTCCTACCGGCGCTTCCACTGCCTCGACTCCACACGGACCGTCAACGAGGAAGACCTGAAAAATCTGTTGGGAGAAGTGCTCCTGGACCTGCGGCGGGAGGAGCGGTGTCTGGTGAAGTTCGAGCGCCATTCCCCCTGCTTCCACATCACGGCAACCGGAAAATGACACCGGAAAAGGGCCGTGGCCGAGACGGAGAAAAGAACGTCACGCAACAAATTGCAGTAAAAATTGTTAGAATAATAATTACTTTAACCAAAAAATATGGACAAATTAAGTTATTCCTGGGGTCTCCTTATGGGATCGCAGCTTAAAGGCATGGGTGTCAAAGAAATTGACAGTGCCGACTTCAAGGATGGCGTGACCGCCGCATTCAACGGCGAGGAGCCCAGAATCAGCATCGAGGAAGCCCAGAAGCTAATCAACGGATATCTCGGCGAACTTCAGCAGAAAGCCGAGAAACTCGCCCGCGAGGCCGGGGAGAAATTCCTTGCCGAGAACCGCAGCAAGGAGAATGTGAAAGAGACACCCTCCGGTCTGCAGTATGTAGTGGAGAAGGAGGGAGAGGGAGCACAGCCCGGAGCCGAGGACGAAGTGACCGTACACTACACCGGCCAGCTGCTTGACGGCACTGTGTTCGACTCCTCCGTGAACCGCGGAGAACCCGCCACCTTCCCGCTCAACCGCGTGATACCGGGCTGGACCGAGGGAGTGCAGCTGATGAAGGAGGGAGCGAAATACCGTTTCTTCATTCCCAGCGACCTCGCCTACGGCGCCCAGGGCGTTCCCAACGCAATCCCGCCCCACTCCACACTCATATTCGACGTTGAGCTGATCAAGGTGGTGAAAAAATAAACGGATATCAGATTCCAGGTTACGAAACAAACAGATATCGAAATGAAGAAAATTCAGATATTCGCCCTTTCACTTCTGGTTTTCGGAGGTGCGGGCATGATTGCAGGCTGCTCCGGAAAGAGCGGCAACAAGACGGTCGACTCCGACAGTGTCGCCGCGGAACTCACGGAAGAAGTTTCGGAAGTTCCGGCCGATTCGATGGCAATCGTATTCGGTGACGACGCCCGCAAGTCGGAGACAGCCACCGACAGCACCTATGCCGTGACTGCATCCGGATTGAAATACATGGTGCTCAAGGAAGGAAACGGCAAATGTCCCGGACCGGAGGATGAAGTGACAGTTCACTACGTGGGCAAGCTCACCGACGGCACAGTATTCGACTCGTCGGTAGACCGCGGAGAACCCGCCACATTCCCGCTCAACCGCGTGATACCGGGCTGGACCGAAGGCCTTCAGCTGATGAAGGAGGGAGGCAAGACCGTCTTCTACATTCCAAGCAATCTCGCTTACGGAGAGCAGGGTGCGCCCGGTGCGATTCCGCCTAACGCCGACCTCATCTTCGAAGTTGAGCTAATAAAAGTCGGAAAGTGACAGTCGAGAAAATGAAACTCAGATTTATGAAAGCAGTCGTCGCGGCCCCGGTCGCGGCGATTGCCGTGTCTTCATGTCTGCTCGTCTCCTGTCAGGGACGGAAAATGGACAACATGGAACCGACAGGCGACACCGTAGAGATAAACCCGAGAATACCCGCCGATACAGTCCGGCAGGACACATCCGCAGCCGCAGACCCGTTCTCCGTGGACAATCATAAGTTCAATCCCGGATAAACAACAGCTCCGCCACACAAATGCCACGAAAAACAATTTTCATCCTTCTTGCCGGGCTGGCACTTCTCGGCACGGGATGCGACCGCGACATCAAGAGTGACAGGACAGACCTTGCCGAAGCATCGCCGGGCGACTCGCTCATGTATTATATGGGCCAGTTCCACGCCCACAAGTTCTTTGACCTGACCGTGGGCGACACCACGTTGCGGAGTCTCGAAAACCGAAAGAGATACCTTGAAGGGATAAAGGCCGGCCTAAAAGCCGTCAAAGGCGAGGAAAACGCCTACAATATCGGCGTGCGCATGGGAGTCCGCATGGCAGACATCACATCGAAGCTCGAAGAGGATTACGGACTGGAGCTCGACCGCGATATTCTCTACAACTCCATTGCCGAAGCTCTTTCCGCGGACCACGACATCGACACCCATAAGAGCCAGAGCAACTTCTACGCCGTTCTCCACAATATCAAGGCCAACCGCCAGAATGTGCTGATGCAGTCGGCTACCGAAGAACTCGCCAGGCAGGCGAAGACCCGGAAGATGAGAAAAATATCCGATATTCTCTACGGGATCAAGACCTCACGCAGCACCGGACGCGCCATACACGCAGGCGACAGCATCGCGGTCGAAATGAAGTTCAAAGGTCCTGATCTTGAAGACCTCGGCATGCCCAGCCCAGAAACCGTGACAGTCGGCGAGGACGGCGGAGCTCCGGTGATGACACTCGCTCTCTCCACCATGAAGGAAGCGGAGTCGGCGGTATTCGCCACTTCCGCCGCCAGCCTGCTCGGAGAGGAGGCCGGACTCATACGTCTGAAGCCTGACGATATCGTATATATGCACATCACTGTCGGAAAAATTCTCAAAAGCGCTTCCGGCAACGAAACTCCCGAAGAGACAATCTCCGACAAATACTTCGACGGCATCTGACACTTCCGGCACCGAATACTTCTGCGGTGACAACTAACGAAAAAAACATGAATGTAAAGGCAAAAAAAAGTCTCGGTCAGCACTTCCTCAAGGATGAGGATACAGCGCGCCGCATAGCGGAGACAATCTCCGGTCCGGAACTTCCCCACGGGCATCCGGACTGGGACACCATGCCGGTCCTCGAAGTAGGGCCGGGAATGGGAGTACTCTCAAAATACCTTCTTGCCACCGGACGCTCCGTAAAGGCCGTGGAACTTGACTCGGAAAGTGTCGGATTTCTCGCCAGCGTCTACCCTGACCTGCATGTGACCGAAGCCGACTTCCTGAAGCTTGACCTCGGCACTTTATTCCCCGGAGAATTCGCGCTTATCGGCAACTACCCCTACAATATCTCGTCGCAGATATTCTTCAAGGTGCTCGACAACAGAGAGCGGATACCGGTTGTGGCCGGAATGCTCCAGAAGGAAGTGGCGGAACGGATATGTTCCGGACCCGGAAGCAAGGTCTACGGAATACTGTCGGTTCTGCTCCAGGCATGGTACGACTGCGAATACCTTTTCAGCGTGGAGCCGTCCGTGTTCGCTCCGCCGCCGAAAGTGCGCAGCGGCGTGCTCCGTCTCACCCGCAACTCGCGCACCTCTCTCGGCTGCGATCCGGCGCTCTTCCGGAGAGTTGTGAAAACCGCCTTCGGACAGCGTCGCAAAACGCTCCGCAACTCTCTCGCCCCGCTTATCCCCCCCGGCTCGCCCGCACTCCTCTCGGAACTTATGCCCCTCAGGCCCGAGCGCCTGTCGGTAGACCAGTTCATCGAACTTACCAACCTGATAGCGACAAAGTCATGATTTTTTATTAACTTTGCGCCCAGAGAAATATTTGCTCTAAGAGATATTCGTACAGATAATGAAGAAAAAAGCCCTTATTACGGGAGTCACCGGACAGGACGGAAGTTTCCTGTCGGAATTTCTCCTTGAAAAAGGTTACGAGGTGCACGGAGTGATACGCCGGAGTTCAGTCGATTTCCGCGAGCGCATCTCCCACCTTGAAGGCAACGCCGATTTCCACCTCCATTACGCCGACCTGTCGGACTCGATGTCGGTGATGCAGGTTATGGGGAAAGTACGCCCCGACGAAGTCTATAACCTTGCCGCACAAAGCCATGTGCAGGTTTCATTCGACTCGCCGGAATATACCGCGGACATCGACGCCGTCGGAGTGCTGAGGCTGCTCGAGGCCATCCGCCTGTGCGGCCTGACCGACAGCTGCCGTTTCTACCAGGCCTCCACCTCCGAACTCTATGGCAAAGTGGAGGAAGTTCCCCAAAGCGAACAGACCCCTTTCCATCCCTATTCGCCTTACGCCGTAGCCAAGCTCTATGGATTCTGGATCGTGAAGGAATATCGCGAGGCATACGGCATTTACGCCTGCTCTGGCATCCTCTTCAACCATGAGAGCGAGCGGCGAGGAGAGACATTCGTCACCCGCAAGATCACCCTCGCCGCCGCCCGCATCGCCCAGGGAAAGCAGGAGAAGCTATATCTGGGCAATCTCTCGTCGCTGCGCGACTGGGGCTACGCCCCGGACTATGTGGAATGCATGTGGCTCATCCTCCAGCAGAAAGTGCCCTCCGACTATGTGATAGCCACCGGCGAGCAGCATTCCGTAAGGGAATTCGCCACAATAGCTTTCCGGCATGTAGGCATAGATCTGCGCTGGGAGGGCGAAGGTTCCGAAGAGAAGGGCATCGACAAGGCAACAGGCAGGGTCATCGTCGAGGTTTCGCCAGACTTCTACCGTCCCACCGACGTGATCAACCTCCTCGGAGACCCGTCCAAGGCGCGCCGCGAACTCGGCTGGAATCCGTCGAAAACCCCATTTGAGCAACTCGTCAGAATCATGGTGGACGCCGACATGGCCAAAGTGGCCATGGAACGCGCCGGAGAATCGGTAAAAACCAATCTCGCAGAATATCTCGAGAAAGGAATCGTAAAATAACTGAAATATATTTGTGTCATGAATGTTATGATCACCGGCGGCGCCGGTTTCATCGGATCCCATCTGGTGCGCCTTTTTGTCAACAAATACCCGGACAGCCGTATCATCAATGTCGACAAGCTCACCTACGCGGGAAATCTCGCCAATCTCAGCGACATCGAAGACCGTCCCAACTACACTTTCGTCAAGGCCGATATCTGTGACTACGATGAAATGCTCCGCATAATGAAGGAGCACGATATCGACGGAGTGATTCATCTGGCGGCTGAAAGCCATGTGGACCGTTCCATTCTCGACCCGTTCACGTTCGCACGCACCAACGTCATGGGTACGCTGTCGCTCCTCCAGGCCGCAAAGGTCTGCTGGGAGTCGAGGCCGGAAGGATACGAGGGCAAGCTTTTCTACCATATCTCCACCGACGAGGTCTACGGCGCACTCGAGCTGACAGATCCCGAAGGCGTGGAGTCGCCGTTCGCCACCACCGCCTCCTCGTCGGAACATCATCTGGCCTTCGGCACGGAATTCTTCCTCGAGAACACCAAATACAATCCCCATTCCCCCTACTCGGCATCGAAAGCATCGAGCGACCATTTCGTGCGCGCATACCACGATACCTACGGAATGCCCACGCTGGTGACAAACTGCTCCAACAATTACGGTCCCTACCAGTTCCCTGAAAAACTGATTCCGCTCTTCATCAACAATATACGCCACGGCAAGCCCCTCCCCGTCTACGGCAAGGGCGAGAATGTGCGCGACTGGCTCTTCGTGGAAGACCACGCCCGGGCCATCGACCTGATCTTCCACAAAGGCAAGCCTGGCGACACCTACAACATCGGCGGATTCAACGAGTGGAAAAACATCGACCTCATCAAGGTGATAATCAAGACCGTGGACCGTCTGCTCGGAAATCCCGAAGGCACCAGCGAACATCTCATCACTTTCGTCACCGACCGCAAGGGACACGACATGCGCTACGCCATCGACTCACGCAAACTGCAGAGAGAACTCGGCTGGGAACCGAGCCTGCAGTTCGAGGAAGGTATAGAGAAGACAGTGAGATGGTACCTCGACAACCAGGAATGGATGGACCGCATCACATCGGGCGATTACAGGGATTATTACGAAAAAATGTACGCCGGCCGCTGAAGCTGTTCAAATTCCGGAATCCCCGGACCTTTAAGAGTGTGTTTGAATTTAACTTTCATTCACCCAAAGAGGGATTTCCGAGGGAATTTCACAAGTTGAGGAGGGAGCATAGCAGGCTATGCGACCGACGAGGCTTGGTGAAATTCACCAGAAAGGCCCTTTGGGGGGATGAAAAGAATTAAAAAAACAGTTCAACATAAAATTCGTGTTAAATTCATACACTCTCTAAATCATAACCTTCAGGGTTCCTGACAAATCAGGAACCTGAGAAAAAAAAGAAAAGGTCGACATCACGTCGACCTTGTTTCTTCAATTAAAACAACAATAACAACTTTTTCAGAACGCTTATAGCAGTATAACCTTTATATCACAAGATATATTTTCTAATCCTTACGACTATATAACAACAGCCTGAAAAAGATTGTTCGCAAGACTCTGAAATTTTTCATCAAATTTTTTAAGTTTTCAGTATATTGTTCATTATCAGGACACGAACCCTGAAATATTTTTTTATAGATGAAGGATACCCTGAACAAATATGTCTGGATCATCGACACCTTGAACAGGTACGGCCATCTGTCGCGCGCCGAAATAAACGACCTCTGGCTCAAGAGTTCCTCCTCCGACGGACGCCCCATCCCGGAGCGGACTTTCTTCCATTACCGGCGCGAGATAGAGGAGACGTTCCATGTCGATATCCTATGCGACAATTTCGGCCGCTACTATATCGACGAATCCACCCGCAACATGAATCTGCAGATGACCAACTGGCTTCTGGAGTCTTTTGCTGTGAACAACGCCATTCAGGACCCTTCGATCCAGTCAGGGCGCGTGGTCGTGGAGGATGTGCCGTCGGCGCGCGAATTCCTCCCAACTGTGCTCCGGGCCATAGGGGAAAGCAGCAAAGTGAGATTTACATACGCAGGCTTCTCCCGCTCGCGCCCGGAAGAGGGAATAGTGTTCCGTCCCTGGTTCGTGAAGCGGTACAAGCAGCGATGGTACATGGTCGGCATGAAGGAACGCAGCAACGACGTACGCACCTACGCCCTCGACCGCGTGAAGGAGATGCAGATGCTTCCCGAACGCTTCGACATGCCTGACGTAAGACCCGACGACATATTCGAGAACCTTATCGGCATCACCTCCTCCAGAGCCGATGTCAGGGATGTCAGGATACAGACCACCCCGACACAGGCAAAATATTTCAGGGCCCTCCCTTTCCACCATACACAGCAGGAGACAATCGGCGACAATTATTCAATATTCGCCTACCGTCTGAAGCTGAACTATGAGCTTGTACACGAGCTGTTGGGCTATGGCGACTCCCTGAAGGTACTCGAGCCGAAGGAACTCCGGCTGATGGTTGCCGAGCAGGCACGATCCATGCTGAAATTCTATGAAGACCCTGAATCATTCCCCGGAGAATGAACACGGCGCCCGCAGACGCTCTCCACAACAATAGGCACCGCGCACACGTTAAAAAATAAATCCCCATTGCCGATTTGCGGCAAGAGGCTAAACAAAAAATCAAGCAGCTGATTATGGCCGACTCTAATTTCATAGACTACGTAAAGATACTTTGCCGCAGCGGCAAAGGGGGCGCGGGCAGCCGCCATTACCACCGCGCCAAGTATATACCCAAAGGCGGTCCCGACGGAGGCGACGGCGGCCGCGGAGGACATATCATCCTCAAAGGAAACCGTCACCTCTGGACACTGCTGCCACTCCGCTACCGGCGCCACATCTTCGCCACGAACGGCGAGAGCGGCGGCGCGGGACGCTCCCACGGCAAGGACGGACAGGACCAGATTGTGGAGGTGCCCGTAGGCACAGCCGTCTTCGACGCCGACTCCGGCGAATTCCTCTGCGAGGTGACGGAGGACGGCCAGACAATCAATCTGCTCCGAGGGGGCAAGGGAGGACTCGGCAACTGGCATTTCGCCACATCCACCAACCGCGCGCCCCGCTACGCGCAACCGGGACAGCCGGCCATCGAGAAGGCCGTGGTGCTCGAACTGAAGCTCCTCGGCGATGTCGGCCTCGTCGGTTTCCCGAACGCCGGAAAATCCACCCTGCTGTCGGCGGTGTCAGCCGCAAAGCCCAAGGTGGCGGACTATCCCTTCACCACTATGGAGCCGAGCCTCGGCATCGTCGACTACCGCGGCGACCGATCCTTCGTCATGGCCGACATTCCCGGCATCATCGAAGGCGCCTCGGAGGGGAAGGGCCTCGGTCTCCGCTTCCTGAGGCACATCGAGCGGAACGCCGTACTGCTCTTCATGGTTCCGGCCGATTCCGACGATATCAGCAAGGACTATGAGGTGCTGCTCCGCGAACTGCGCGAGTTCAACCCCGAACTCGTCGACAAGAACCGTGTGCTGGCCGTATCCAAATCCGACATGCTCGATGACGAGCTTCGCGACGAAATCGCCGCCACTCTTCCCGACGATATCCCGGTGGTCTTCATTTCGGCCGTCACCGGCCAGGGCATTCCCGAACTGAAGGATATCCTCTGGCGTGAAATAAACTCCGAGGACAACAAGGCCCGCTTCTCCATCACGCACCGCCCTCTCGACGTGCGGCACCGCGTGGAGGAGGAAGACAATTTCATTTTCGGGCAGGAGGATGATGACGACGAGGAGGATCTTTCCGACTACACCGACCAGGACTGGGAGGATGAATTCTGGGACGAGGAGAGCAGCGTCAACGATTGACATACCGCAGCATGTTATGGAACTGATACAGATAGATCTGCACAAGATACTCCGTTCCCGCATCAGGGGCTGGAAAGGGAAACTGATTCCGGGATTCCTGATTTCCGGTCTTGAACGCCTCATACGTCAGGAAGAACTCAACCGGATTCTCCGCGAATGCTACCCGGCGGAGGGTTCGGCGTTCGCCCGCGAAGTCTACAACTGCCTCGGACTCACCATTGAAGTCAGCGGGATCGAAAACATTCCGGCAGGGAAGCGGCTTCTCTTCGCCTCAAACCATCCCCTCGGGGGACTCGACGGAATAGGCCTGATCAAGGTGCTGGGCGACATCTATACCGACAGTCAGATCCGCTTCATGGTCAATGACATGCTGATGAACGTAGCCCCGCTGCGCAATGTGTTTCTCCCAATCAACAAATATGGCTCTCAGGCGCGTTCAGCCGCCCGGGCCGTCAACGAGGCCTTCGCCGGAGAGATGCAGATGGTGGTGTTCCCTGCCGGGCTGGTGTCGCGACTCCACGACAACGGCGAGATATATGATCTGCAGTGGCAGAAATCTTTTGTGGCGAAAGCCATCGAATATAAACGCGACATAGTGCCGGTGAGATTCATCGGGCTGAACCGGCCACGGTTCTACAAGCTGGCCAGACTGCGCAAGAAACTCGGAATCAAAGTCAATCTCGAGCAGGCCACACTGCCCGCCGAATTATGCGCCGCACGCGACAGGCACTATAAGGTGATATTCGGCAAACCCATATCGTGGGAAAGCCTCGGCGCCTCGCAGAAACCGCTTGCCGAACTGGCCGCCGGAATCCGCTCGGAAGTCTACCGTCTCAATCCTGACTCGGCGGACCGCTAAAGAGGCGTACGGCCCTTGTCAGACCGCCACGACTCCCTTGATCGGGGGGTGCGGGTCATAGCCCTCGAGCCGGAAGTCGTCGTAACCGAAATCGAAAATATTCTTTATATCTGGATTCAATGCCATGCGCGGAAGGGATCTCGGCTCCCGGCCAAGCTGCTCATGTACCTGGTCAAGGTGATTCAGATAGATATGGGCATCGCCGAGAGTATGGATAAAGTCGCCGGGCTCCAGACCGCACACCTGTGCCATCATCTGCGTAAGAAGCGCATAGCTCGCGATATTGAACGGCACGCCAAGAAAGCAGTCGCCGCTGCGCTGATAGAGCTGGCACGACAGTTTTCCCTCCGCCACGTAAAACTGGAAAAACGCATGGCACGGCGGAAGATTCATTCTGTCGAGATCAGCCACATTCCATGAACTCACGATTATGCGCCTGGAGTCCGGATTGTTCCTGATATCTTCTACGGCGCGCGTTATCTGGTCGATGGAGCCTCCGTCGTAATCTGGCCATGAACGCCACTGATAGCCGTAGATATGCCCGAGATCGCCGTCGGGATCCGCCCATTCGTTCCATATCCTGACACCTCGTTCCTGAAGCCAGCGGGCGTTGGTATCGCCCCGCAGAAACCACAACAGCTCGTAGATGATGCTTTTCAGATGCACCTTTTTGGTGGTGACGAGAGGAAATCCGTCGGCGAGACTGAACCTCATCTGATAGCCGAACGTGGAGATTGTGCCGGTGCCGGTGCGGTCCTCCTTCCGCACGCCGGTGTCGAGAATGTGCCTGAGAAGGTCGAGATATTGTTTCATGTCAGGTTTTGCTTGTGGTTTTCACGCGCCGCATCAGCGGAGTGGCCGGGCGGTTGCGGTTCGGCTGGAACCTGATGGCTCCTTCGGGACAACGCGCCACACAGTCGAAACAGCGCACACAGCGCGAATTGTCGATGTGGCGGCTCACTGTCTTGATGCAGCTTGCGCGGCATTCCTCCTCGCACTGTCCGCATGACGTGCATTTGTCGGGATTTATTTCGATATGATATATGGCGTATTCGGAGAGCATGCCGAACGCTGTACCGAGCGGACAGACGGACGTGCAGAATTCCCTGCCACGCATCGCCGCGAGTATGGCAAGGATAACGGCCATGAGTATTCCGACGGTCATTCCGGCGACAGCGCCGAGTCCCGCCGCCTTCCACTGCGACGCGGCAACTACGGGGCTGGCTGCGCCGACAATATCGGTCATCATGTTCCAGGGCTCGAGGATAAGCGTCACCGCCGTTACGCCGGCCAGGGCGCAGAGTGCGTAGAGGAGCAGGATATGGTAGCGCACACGCCGGGCGGATGTGTACGCCGACTTTCTGCGGAACTGCGGAACAGCCTGCCGGAGGCGTATGAATATGTCGGAGAAAGTTCCGGCCGGACATACTGTCGCGCAGTATATCCGGCCGAACATGAGAGTGAGCAGGAGCCACACCACGGAGGCTCCGGCGGAAGCGCCGAGCGAACAAAGGAGCACCTGCGAGCCGCGCGCGATACGGGTGACCGGATACGCGGCCGGACCAAGCAGAATCGCCGCCACGGAGGAGGCGAGGAACAGCAGGGCCAGGATAATCCTTATGGTCCGCAGCTGCTTCATCTGCGACCCTTCTGCTGCTCGCGGAGCATGGCCTGCTGCTGTTTCTGCATCTCTTCGAGACGCGCCATGAATCCCGACTTCTTGCGGGGTTTCTTCGCATTCTCGGCCATCTGCCTGCGGACCTTGTCCTCATTGATTATGAACCGGAAGGCGTAGGTCTGCATGATGGTGATCAGAAGAGAGAGGAAATAGTAATATGAAAGGCCTGCGGCATAATTGTTGAAGAATACCATGAAGAAGACGGGCATCAGGTACATCATCCACTTCATGCCGGGCATGGTGTTGGCCTGATTCTGGGTGTTAAGCCATGTATAGAGGATGTTGGTGGCCGTCATCAGCAGACAGAAGAGCGAGATATGGTTGCCGAAATATTTAGTCACCAGAGGGATGTCGCCACTCCAGGAGATGATGGCATCGGGAGCCGACAGGTCGTGGCACCACAGGAAACTCTGTCCCCTCAGCTCGATGCAGGAAGGGAAGAAGGAGAATATGGCGAAGAGTATCGGCATCTGCAGCAGCATCGGCAGACAGCCCGACATCGGGTTGACTCCGGCTTTCTGGTAGAGGGCCATTGTCTTCTGCTGGCGGGTCATGGCGTTCTCCGTGCCGGGATATTTGTCGTTGATGGCCTTGATGTCCGGACCGAGCACACGCATGAGAGCCTGGCTCTTGTAACTATTGTAGGTGAGAGGGAAGAGCACGAGCTTGATGAAAATGGTCAGCAGCAGGATGATGATTCCGTAGTTGGAGATGAATTTGCCGAGGAAATTGAACACGGGAATCACCACGCCGGTATTGATCCATCGGAATATGCTCCAGCCCAGCGGTATAAGCTTGGTAAGATGAAGATCTTCATCAGGATACAAAGTATCATCGAGATCCGAGAGCAGCGGATAGAGATTGGGACCGAGGAAGATACTGAAATTCGCAGGATTCTCCGAGGTCCAGTCATAGTCGTTGACCACTGCCTGCGCCTGCATGTTCTTCAGGTAGTCCGTGCCCTGGAGGGTGGTGGAATGGAAGTCGGCCGTATTGAAAGGGCGGTCGGCGATCACCACCGAAGAGAAGAACTGGTTCTTGAAGCCGATCCACCTGATCTTGGCCTTGCGCTCCTCGGTGTCGTTGCCGGATTCGGAAAGATTCTCGACCGAGCCTCCGGCGTACTTGTAATAGAGCGCGGAATTACGCTCCTCGAACATCCGGCCCTGCTCCTGACGGTGGAGATCCTGCTGCCATGTGAAGCCGAGATTGCGGTTATTGCTCTGTACGACGGGAGCCATATTCTTCTGCACCACGCGCATCCTCACAACATAACTCTCGCCCTTGGGAAGCGTGTATTCTATTCCCCAGAAAGCGTCGGGAGCCACATCAAGCGCCATCAGCACAGTAGAATCGTTGAGCTGCCTCGGCGTGAAATAGAGCTGGGAAGTCTCCACCGGCGAAGGAAGCGGAATCTGGAAATTAAAAGTGTTCTTGTCCCCTTCGAACAGCACCACCGGATTCTTCACCTTTTTGGTTTCGTCGGCACTGTACTCGGTATCGTATTTCTTGAGTTGCGCCCTTGTGATGGAGCCGGACAGAGAGTTGAGCTGAAGGTCAAGCACATCGTTCTCGAGCCTTACGGTCTGCGGCGTTCCGGCCAGGAAGCGTGCGAACTTGCCGTACCGTCCGAGATTGACCGATGCCATTCTTACGGCTTCTATTGCCTTGCGCTGCTCCGAGACGCTCATTCTGGTGATGTCGCCGGCGGCCACCGCCGCCCAGTCAAGATCGCGGCCGTTCACCGTCACGGTACCGTAGACGGAATCTCCCCGCAAAGAGAGATTCATACCATCCTGATTGAGTGTATACACACGCGAACTGTCGGCGAGGATCCTGACGTGGCCGTTGTCGGAAATGTTCTTCACGAGCCATTCGCGTTCCGCCGATGTCAACGAATCCACCGATGTGGCTACGGGAGTCTGTACCGCGGTGTCGGGGTCGGGAGCATTGTCGGCCGGCTGCTCTTTCGGCGTGAGCCACATGAAGAGGGCAAACACCAGAATCATCAGCAACAGGCCGTTGAGAGTATTCTTATCCATTGATTCCTTGTAGGTTGTTTAGAGTCTGTGATTTATTGTCATAATGGGTTGTCTGTGAGCCGGCAATCCTTTGTCTGCCGGAGGTCGTAGGTATCACCCTGCACTGCAGCCTCCGGTCACAAAAAAATGCACTTTGTCTCCACTTTGAAAAATTTTCTTACGAAATGCAAAGTTAGTGAGAAATCCCAACATTCGCAACGAATTTTTTTCAAAATGGAGACAATCAATGTCATTTACACAGTGTCTGCACAGTACCCCTCCGCGGGTTATTCCCGAGGCTCCCGGAATTATTTCCTCACAATCACCGAGCCGGAACCCTGATGGGTGGCGAGCACAAGAACCTCGGCAATCTGCACATGGGCCGGCGCTTCGGCGGCGTAGAGGGCAACATCGGCTATGTCGTCGCCGGTGAGCGGCTTGATCCCTTTGTAGACGTTGTCGGCTCTGTCGTTGTCGCCGTGGAAGCGGGTACGGCTGAAATTGGTCTCCACAAGTCCGGGCTTTATATTGGTGACTCTCAGCGCAGTGTCGGCCACATCGATGCGGAGCCCGTCGGTGATTGTCTTCACCGCGGCTTTGGTGGCGCAGTAGACGTTGCCGCCGGCATAGGCGGCGTCGCCCGCCACGGAGCCGATGTTGATGATTTGTCCGCAACCTCGCTTCACCATGCCCGGCACCACAAGACGTGTCATCGTGAGAAGTCCCTTCACATTGGTGTCGATCATCGTGTCCCAGTCCTCGAAATCCCCCTCGTACTCAGGCTCGAGACCGAGGGCAAGTCCCGCGTTGTTAACGAGCACGTCAATTTCTTTCCAGTCCTGCGGCAGACTTCTGACCGACATTTCGGCCAGCTTGCGGTCACGCACGTCGAACACAAGAACCAGACTCTCCGCTCCGGCATCGGCAAGCTCGGTCGACAGTTCCGCGAGAACATCGGCCCGACGCCCCGTAACTATCACCCTGTAGCCTGCTTTACCGAATTTCAAGGCGCATGCACGGCCTATGCCGCTGGTGGCGCCGGTCACCATAACTGTCTTCTTCATGATAGGTCGAAATAATATTTTTTTACAAATTTAACAATAATCGGCAATACAGTCAATGTTATTACTAAAAAGTACTCTATTATAATTGTTACCATGTGCCACATCCGCTTATGTCCTACCGCTCTTATGAAATGCCTTGCGGCAGCAATGACGCTGTCGCTCAGCGGATGCGTATATGATTATCCTCCGGAAGAATGTTTCATGACCGCATCGGTGGAGGTAAGGTTCGACTGGAGCCTGGCCGACGGCTCACCACTCCCGGACGGAATGGGCGTGATGATGTATCCGGGAGTCAGTCCCGACTACTTCCGTTTCGACATGCCTCCTGAAGGAGCGGAGATATCGCTGAAAGACAACACTTACTCGGTGATATCGTACAACAATGACTCTTCGGACATATTGTTCCGGGACGACGATGGCTTCGGTCGTTTCAAGGCTGTGACAGCCTCGGCGCAACTCTCCGACGGACGCGCCGAGATAGCCACGGGACTGAGACTGCCTGCGTCCGGATCCGAGCCCCCGCGTCCCCGCGGCGCGGAGTCGGAGTCGGTGCGCCGCGAACCCGACATGCTGTTCGCCGCCGCACGCGAGGGATTCACAGTTCCTCCCTCTATGCAGGCTGACGGAGCTACCATCATGACCCTGCAGCCGCGCCCTATGACCGTCCGCTATTCCGTGACCGTCGATGAGGTGGAGAATATCATGTCGGTGGCCTCGGCAAGCATTGCCATATCCGGGCAGTCGGAGGGCATACTGCTTTCAGGACCGCAAAGACTGCCGCAGAAAGTGACGGTACCGGGTACTGTGGTCTCAGGCACCATCAACTCTCTCAGCGGAGAGATACTCACCTTCGGTGTGCCCGACGGCGAAGTGGCCACTACCCTTTCGCTTTATGTATGGCTCCGCGACGGGTCGAAGATGGCGTTTGAGTTTCCGGTGTCGGACCAGATAGAACCGCACCGCAACGACACGCATATCAGCCTCCGTGTGAAAGGTGTCCGCCTCCCGCAGGTGTCCGCCGGATCAGGCACCGGAATGGAGGTGGATGTCGACGAATGGGAATCGGTGTTTATCGAACTTTCCACCTGACAATTCGTTTTTAATATACACAGGGACCTGACATCCCTGCTTTTACAATCATAACACACAATGACTATGAAAAACACTATCTCAAAAATAGGCATGCTCTCAGCAGCATTGCTGGTTTCTGCAGCCGGCCTCTCCTCATGCTCGAAAGATGACGACAATACACCCGACGTGCCCCGGCCCTCCAAAGAAGCGATATCATTCAATGTGACAGTACCCAAAGCCGCACGCGGAGTCACCACCACCTCTTCCATCAATGATTTCAGCGTATGGGCGTTCACCGGAAACGAACTGTTCATGAATAATGTCAAGGTGAACCGCGAGGGTTCCGTCTGGAACTACTCGCCCACCATGTTCTGGCCGGCCGACAACGCGGAGGTCAATTTTTACTGCGTAAGCCCGACAATTCCGGGGAACGTCCTCACAGCTACGCCGACACCGGACATTCCAGGATTCATAAACAATACCGGCTCGGTCGATCTGCTGTATGCGGTAAACATGAAGCAGACAGCCGGAGAAACAGGACAGGTGAAAGTCAATTTCCGCCACGCGCTCTCCCAGGTGAGATTCCTTCTTAGCCGCAAGTCCGACCCGTCTGTCAATCCAATCAGAGTGGAGATCAACAAGGTGGAGCTGGTGAACATCGCCTCAAAGGGTGATTTCCAGATGCCCCGCGCCACCACTTCCGCCGTCACCACGGATCGTGGAGAATGGACAAATCTCGGAAACATCCAGAACGTCACCCTCTACGACGGCAAGAGCAAGACCCTTACCGACACCCCTACAGAATACAACACTCCGGGTTACATCTTCTCTATCCCGCAGGAGCTTCTTGCTTCTGTCCGACAAGGGAACAGCTTCAACGGCGCATGGCTGAGCGTGAGATGTTCCATATATGATGACGTTTCCGGCGTGAGACTCTGGCCCTCGACCACCGACCTCGGCTACGAGAACGGCTTCGCACTCCTTTATTTCCCGCTTAACGCCGATGACTCCCGTTATCCCGAATGGGAACCCGGAAAGGCCTACAGCTATGGCATCTCCATCGGTGTGCCGCAGGGAAGTTCCGCAATCGATTTCGATGTCACCGTGGATGAATACGGAGATTTCCTGCAATAACCGGTCTGCATATCCACTCTCTTAAAGAAGCTTATGAAACCTCTGTTATCAATATCGTTGACCCTGGCCACACTGCTGATGTGCCAGGGTTGCGATGTTTCGGAAGAAAATATCCCCGACCCACCTGATTCAGGGGCATATATTGATTTCGCGGTCGCAGGGGAAGATGATGACTCTATGACCCGGGCGACGACCACCACTCTGAATATCAACAACTTCAAGGTCTCGGCATACGCTCAGGACACCTACGGAACCTACCATACGCTGATGGACCAGGTGACCGTACGGCGTACAGGCCAGAATTCCTGGACCTATTCACCCAAGGTGAACTGGCCGGGAGTTCCGGTGGATTTCTTTGCGGTCAGCCCGGCCTCCGTCAAGGTGGACAACAATGCCTGGTCGAACCACACCATCAACTACTCGATCGGCACCGGCGACAGAGACCTGCTTGTTGCGGTGCGGATGCGCGCGGAACAGAAGTCCGGCCCGCTCAAGCTGAACTTCCGGCATGCCCTGACACGGATAAACATCAGCCTGCAGACAGACAGGCGCGATGTCCGCATCGAAGTGCGCAATGTGACACTTCACGGCGCGCCCGACCATGGCCTTTTCACTTTCCCGACAGCATCCACCACTCCCGGAACCGACCCCGGTGAAATCTTCAGCCAATGGGAGACCCAAAGCACGACCAAGAGCGAGACAGACATGACGTTCTTCCAGTCTTCCGCCGGCTTGCCGCATACTCTGTCGGACAAGCAATGGGAGGCGTATTCCGCCGGTAAGTTCATGATACCATTCGATCTCACGCCGTTTGAAGCCGGCACCTCCCTTAATGGCACTTACATTGCCGTGGCATGCCGCTACGTCGACGCGGCAAGCGGCGAAACCGTATGGCCGGACAACTCCACCCCCCTGCTGCTCCGCTGGCACATCGACCCCGGCTATGGCCTTGCGGTATTTCCACTCGCCGATACCACCCCCGGCTCCCGCTGGCTTCCAGGCCGCTACTACCACTATACGCTTACTCTATCGGACTTTCCCGCCCTTCCTTAACGGATGTTAAGAACAAAAAATAATCAACGCACTCCAATACTATGATTCTTTGAGCGTCACACCACAATCCACGTTACACATCTTGCTTCTCAGACGACTTCTTGCTGATCTCAGAGAACCCGGGGATATACCCATGATCCTGCAAACGGAATCATTGTCAAAACTCATTTCCGAAAGTATCAGCAGAAGTCTGTTTCCCCGGGAAAGAGACCGATAGGTGGCGCTTGCCCTTTTCCTGAAATCCGGATCCACTATGTCATAATAGCTGAAGAAACTGTCGAAGTCCGCTTTAGTCCACAACTGTATATTTCCTCCCGCGTTAAGACAGTCGAACAATTCCTTTCCCCGGGCCGCCTTCCTGGTCTTGCTCTCCTCGATATCGACAAGCTCTTTTTCCAGACGCGACATATCCTTTTTCAACCGGCTACTGTCGGTTTCCAGATCATCAATGCGGTTCTTGTAATCCTCCTTTACAGCATCCGCATGCCGGGATCCGGCTATAATTACAATGATGATGGCCGCCGAGCCCAGAATAACGCATATCAGTACCGCCACAGCCACACGTGAATTCCGCCGGGCCTTCTCCATCGACATCCTGTGATCATAATCAAGCTGGAGCACATTTGCTTTTCTGGCCTTACGTTCGAGCTGCAGACTGTCATTAAGAAAATCGGCTCTCGTGGAGTTGTCTCCCGATTCCTTATATTTACCCGCCTCATAAAGAATTCTGGCCATGGCGCCGCGCAACTCCGCCTCTCCCGCGGCATCCGCGGCGGCAAGGGCATTCCGCCATATATTCATGGCGGAAGCTGTGTCGCCCCTGTTGAAATAAATCTTAGCCAACAGATTACTGTTGGCCACTATGGGTTCTGTCTTATACGATTGCCTTATATATTCCTCTCCTTTGACGGAATCTCCGAGCATCTGATAATAAAATCCCACGTTAGAAAGGTTCTGTACGCGGGCATAACGCGGCATATACGGAATCAATGGTTCCACAGCACTTATATAATGCATAAGGCTGTCGCGATTTCCGAGCCGAGAATACAGGCAGGCCAGATGGTTGTATGCGAAAGAAAGCTGCACATTGTCCCGCATGGCAATCGCAGAAGCCAGCTCCTTGCGGGCATACATAAGTCCAAGAGAATCATTGGCCACAGCATAGTTCAAGGCGGTAAGGGCAGCATATACCTTGTTGTGCATGTACTTGTCCGTTATGTACTCAAGCAGATGTTCGGCCTGCTTCAATCTTATGGCCGCACCTTCGAGATCATTATTGGAAAAACGTATCATCCCGGCATAGAGCGTGGCAAGACATTCGCGGTCCTTATCACCGTTCTTTACGAAATAGCGGGCGGTCTCATACAGCAGAGAGTCGGAAGCATAGGAATGCCCCTGCTTGAAAGACGCCTGCGCCAACAGCAATATATAGCAGGCATAGTCATTGCTGTTCATTTTTTCAGGTTCCGACCGGTCAAGGATCGCCATGGCGGAATCAGCCATTTCATGCCGCAGCAGGCGTTCTGCCTCCATAAGATCCCTGTCATAGCCACCGGTACAGCTTGCCGGAACAGTCATTGACAAGGAAACCGTGATCAGTATCAGTATCAGTATATGGAAAACAATCTTCATACGCAAGCTGATATAGCCGGAGTAATCATTATTTTTTTAAGTGGCATTTAAAAATTACTTACCTCACAAATTTAATAAAAAACATGTCGGATTGCAAGGACTAAAATATCATGGTTTAATATTTTTTTGCAAGAAGCGTTGCAAAATAAAAACTTATTGGCATCTGCAAACACAATAAATCAGTAATAATCAATCAAATAGTCAAACCATCAATGCAACATATTCTAAATGAAGCATTGCAAAATCAAATATCAAAATTTAGATTTGTGGCAGTAATCCTAAAATCCAACAACTATGAACAGAGCTATCAGCACATTTATGTTCTCGGCTGCAATTCTGTCAAAGAGCATGATATCTTCCGCGGCGGATCTGCCAGGAAGTCTTCCGCCCAGCAATTTCACCTCTCCCCCGCAAACGGCAAAATCCGCCAACGCTCCCTCGCCCGCACCTTTGATGAAAGTGAAAGGCGGTCCTGAGTTGTGGGGAGTAGTGGAATACGCGAAATCATGGGATGAGTTGCCGGAAGAGGAACGCCCGTACGGCGTATATTCTTTCCTCATGTCTCAGCCCACAGACCAGATAAAAAAATTTCATCTCGGGATCAACACGCCCAATGGAGGCGGTGTATATGTAGGCGATGAATTCCGGTTTGTCAATTTCGGAATAATGTACGACACCCAGGTTGTGACATACTATTATAGATATGACATCAACACATGGGAGCAGATAGGATACCCTCAGTTCGGGATGGATGCCGGCTGTATAGCCACAGACCTGACTTTTGACCAGACCACTGGAAATGTCTATGGATATTTCTATAATCCTCTCGACATGGAGGCAAATATGAATTTCGGAACAATCACGTATGGGGATTATGGCGTTTCCGTGAATAAAATCGCCGAAGAGCAGGCGACAGTGATCGGCCTTACCACTGATACGGAAGGGGTGCTTTACGCGCTGACCTCTGACGGAGGATTCCATAAAGTAGACAAGACCACAGGCGCAAAGACTCTTGTGGATTATACCGGAGTGCCTTCATCCACCTTCCGCCAGAGCATGGCATACGATGCCAGAAGCGGCAAAATCTATTGGACTGCATTCATCCAGGCTGATCAGGACGAATTCATTTCAGAACTCTATGAGATCAACCCGGCCGACGCCGTTACAAAAAAGATAGCGGTTCTGGACGACTCGCAGGAGATAACCTGTCTTTATATTCCGGCACCAGCCGCGGATGACAGCGCTCCTGCCGCACCGTCAGGTCTTGCACTGGATTTCAAAGGCGGAGATCTGTCCGGGACAGTTTCCTTCACTCTTCCTTCCGAAACATACGGCGGCAATGTATTGTCAGGCTCACTTTCTTATGAAGTCTTCGCCAACGGAAAATCCGTGGCATCTGGCAATGCCGGAGCCGGAACGGAAGTAAAGGCGATTGTGGATGTCCCTGAAGGAATGACGGAATTCCATGTAGTGGCATCCAATGCCGCGGGTGCCGGCGCCGGCTCGGAAAAGGTGAACCGGTTCATCGGATTTGACACGCCGGGAATGCCCGTCGGTCTCGCCATCGACTTTGACCGCTCCACCGGAAAAGTATCGCTGGAATGGGAAGCTCCTGAATCCACTCTGTACGGCGGATATCTTGACGAACCCAATCTCCGGTACGATGTGGTGCGTTATCCGGGAGGAGTGAAAGTGGCAGACAAAACATTCCTGAACATGTTCTCCGAAACCGTGTCGTGTGACGAACTCGCATCATACTACTATACGGTATGCGCAGTGAACCACGACAAGACCGGCGAAGCCGCAGGCACCGAAAAAGTAACTGTCGGAGAGGCCTTCAACGTGCCTTTCGACGATGATTTCTCCACACAGGACTATTATGGTCTGTACGATGTGGCGGACGTGGCCGGAGACGATGTCACGTGGAAAGAGGCAATGAACAGTTTTTCTATTTTCTATCATTGGACAAATCCTCTTGACGACTGGCTGTTCACTCCTCCGGTAAGACTTGACGCCGGCGTGACCTACAGTTTCACTGTCGGTCTTCGCGGCGGGTCGTCGTACGATGAAGAGAGTTTCGAGATCGGATTTGGAAACGGTGTGGATCCTGCCTCATACTCCATAGTTCTTGAGGAAACCAAAGTCAAATCGTCGAATTATTCCGACTACAGATGTTCCGTCACCCCGGAAAGGAGTGGAATATACCGTTTCGGAATACACGCCACAAGCCAGCCTTACCGAGGAGGGATGTATGTGAACCATATATCAGTTGATACCGAATACACAGGAGGCAGTCCGGAACTTGTCGGAAATCTTCAGATCAAAGCCGGAGAAAACGGTCTGCCTGAAGCCACCCTGTCTTTCAATGCGCCGGACAAGACTCGCGATGGCGATGAACTTACCTCAATCAGCCGCATTGAGATATCAAGAGAAGGCAAGGTGATCAATACGGTGGAATCGCCGGCTCCCGGTTCGAAGCAGTCGTTCACAGAAAAAGACATTCCCGACGGAACAGCCGTCTACAGAATAGTCGCATACAACGAAGCCGGCAAGGGTGCCATAGCGGAAACAAGTATATATGTCGGTATGGATATACCGGATGCAGTGACCGGATTGAAGCTGTCTGACACCGGAAACAACCGTCTTGCCCTAAGCTGGGACGCCGTGGACGCCACCGGAATACATGAAGGATTCGTAGACACCCGGAATGTGGTCTATACTATCTATGCTCCTGACGGAACGGAAATAGACAAAGTGACCGGATCTACTTCCTGGAACGATCCGCAGACTCTCACCGACGGACAGCCCGGCCTTGCATATTACAAAGTTGCAGCTTCCACATCCGCAGGAGAAAGCGAGCCTTGTGAATCCAATTACATGGCCATAGGCACACCGGCCACACTTCCCGTGAAAGAATCGTTTGCCAACAGCACAACTGCCGGCGGACTGTGGTGGGCATACGGAAAAATGCCGTTCAATGCGTTCGGATTCTCCACAGAAAGCAGCGATCACGACGGAGGCTCCATGCGATGGTACGCCGTGGAAGATGACGACTGGTCATATTTCGCTTCGGGACGCATTGCAGCCAAAGGTTCCGCCAGGGCAATCCTTTTCTTCGACTACAAGTATAACCCGGGAACACAGATGAAATTCAAAGTATGTGCCGATCCGGGACAGAAAGGCGATGTGACTCTCGCTACTTTCGACGCAATGTCTGACACAGACAGCGACACCGACTGGCGCAGGGCTGTGGTGGAAATCCCCTCCGAGATTGCGGAATCGGATTATTTCGTGCTCCGGTTCCATGCCGAGGGAGACCGCTTCCTGCTTCCCGGTTATGAACCCAACGCTCTCCTCATCGACAATATAGAGCTGAGGGATGTCCCCGACAACGATGTGGCCGTACGTCTCGAATCGCCGGCTTACGCCACAGGGGGCGAAACAATAACGACACGAGTATATATTGACAATCTGGGGTTCAACCCCGTGACCGATCTGACAGTGGAACTCATTGCAGATGGAGAGACTGTTGACTCCAGAGACATCGACATACCTTTTGACAGTTCCGCCGAAGTACTGCTTGACTTCACGGCTCCGGTCAACAAGAGCCGGGAAGTGACTCTTGTCTCCAGAGCGGAGCTGTCCGGCGACGCCGCTGCTGCCGACAATTCCGACGAGATCACAATAACTGTGGCCGATCCATTCATGCCGAAGGTTAACGACCTTAAAGCCGAAGGAGAGGATATCGTGACTCTGACATGGAATGCACCGGAAGATCTGCGCCGCCACATCACCGAGACATTTGATTCCTACACGCCCTGGGATTATGAAAACGCAGGCGGCTGGAGCATGTATGACGGCGACGGAGTGGAGACAAACGTCTATACCGGCATGCATTATCCCAATATCGGCAAGAAACTCGCATGGATAGTCTTCAACAAGGATCATGCCGGGATGTTTGCTTCTCAGGAAGAGATATTCACTCCGCTGTCAGGAAACCAGTGCATGCTCGCAGTGGCCACCCTGCACGAATACGGAAAGGGAATCGAATGCGAGGACTGGCTTATAACTCCCCGGCTTTCCGGCGACGAACAGGGGATAGAGTTCGATATAAAATCGCTTACCGACTATGAGGAGGACTTCGCCGTCTACATCACATCAGCAGAGAGCGCGGACGTGTCTGAATTGCGTGGCGGCAGACTCGCCTTTGAGAAATTCGGCGTGGGAAACCAGTGGAGGCATTATAAATACACCCTCCCGGCAGGAACCACGTATGCGGCTCTGGTATACACTTCCAATCTTTCCGGCGTGATGGTTGACAATTTCGTCTATGATGCACCGGCATTGCCGGTCAAGGGATACGTGATCTATCGTAACGGAGAGAAGATCGCCTCCGTCGGAGCTGGCTGGAAATCATTCGTGGACACGGACGCGACTGACAATAAGGGAGTCTATGCGGTGTCCGTCCTGTATGAGGATGGAGAGTCCGGACTTTCCAACGAAGCCCGCGTGGACCTGTCAGGCATTGACGATGTAAGCCGCCTTGATGAAGACAGCCGCATATATGCTGTCGACGGTATATATCTTGGCAAAGGCCGGGAGGCATTTGAGAAACTCCCCGCCGGGATCTACATGATAGGCGGAAAGAAAACAGTCAAGAGACGGAACTGATAAAAACCGGGAATCCGGCATAAAAAGGCCGTGTCGTTCAGGATGAGCGGCACGGCCATTTTTATTTCAGTAGATTTTGCCATAAGAGGCACGGTCGAGTGAGCGGTAGCCTATCGCTTCGGCTATATGCCGGCTTTGGACGGGAGCGCCGGCGAGTTCCACAGCTTTTTCAGGCGTGAGGTCCCAGTTGGCGGCGGAAGCGTAGTCAAGGTCCGCTATGGTGCGGGCAACGCGCAGGATGCGGTCGAAGGCGCGCGCACTCATGTTGAGACGCGTCATGCGCTCGCGAAGCTTCTCGAGGCCATCGTCATCGGGCCACGCGTACTTGCGGAGCAGACGCGATCCTATCTGTGCATTGCAATAGACTCCTTTCTCATCCTTGTAGCGGGCTTCCTGAATGGCACGCGCCGCCATGACACGCCTGCGTATTTCCGCCGACGGCTCCGCGGGCTGCGTGGAGGCCATGTCATCGAAATCCACCGGCTCGATCTCGCACTGGATGTCGATACGGTCGAGCAGAGGCCCTGAAATCCTGTTCATGTATTTCGACACTGCCCCGGACGGACAGGTGCAAGGTCTGGAGGGATGACCGTAATATCCGCAGGGGCAGGGATTCATCGAGGCCACAAGCATGAAGCTCGCGGGATAGTTCACAGTGTATCTGGCGCGCGACACCGTGATAAGCCGGTCCTCGATCGGCTGCCGGAGCACCTCAAGCACATGGCGGGGAAATTCAGGGAATTCGTCAAGAAAAAGTACACCGTTGTGCGCGAGCGAGATCTCGCCGGGCATAGGATTGGCTCCTCCTCCCACGAGCGCCACGGGGGAGACAGTATGGTGCGGAGTCCGGAAAGGACGCGTGGTCATCAGCATCGAGCCGCGACTCAGTTTCCCTGCCACGGAATGAATTTTGGTGGTCTCAAGCGCCTCGGCCATGCCGAGAGGCGGCAATATCGACGGAATACGCTTGGCCATCATTGACTTCCCGGCACCGGGAGGCCCCACCATAAGCAGATTGTGACCGCCGGCACAAGCCACTTCAAAAGCGCGCTTCACATTATCCTGACCTTTGACTTCAGAGAAATCCAAGTCGAAACCGCACACTCCGGCGGCAAACAGCTCGCGGGTATTGACACGCACCGGCTTCAGTTCCGACTCCCCCTTGAGCAGCAGTATCACCTCCTCGAGATTCTTTGCGCCATACACCTCAAGGCGGTTGACCACAGCAGCCTCCGTGACATTGGCCTCGGGCACCACCAGACGCCTGAAGCCCAGTTCCCGGGCTTTCACCGCCATGGGGAGAACCCCTTTCACCGGAAGCAGCGTGCCGTCGAGGCTTAATTCTCCGGCAAACATGTACTCGCCGATGTTGTCGCAGGATATCTTTTCCGAGGCAGTCAGCACTCCGAGAGCCAGAGGGAGGTCGAAAGCCGCACCCTCCTTCTTCACATCGGCCGGCGCAAGATTGATGGTGATACCCAAATGCGGGAAACCGACGCCTGTCTGCTCCATGGCCGACACGATCCGCTGATAACTCTCCTTTACCGCAGTGTCGGCCATTCCGACGATGTTGAACATCGCACCACGGCGCACCACAGTCTCTATTGTCACGGGAAAAGCATCGATCCCATATATCGCGGCACTGTAAACCTTTGTCAGCATATCATTCCATTTCGTTCTCGAAAGCCTTCGAAGCTTCCGCCGGATTCTCTCCCCGGTAAATTTCCTTCCCGTTCTTTCCGGCGACAATAAAGAGCGGCACCTGTTCCACACCGAGGCATATAGCCGCGTCATCGGCAGGACCGAGCGGCATCCATCCCTTCACGGCACCCTGCAGCGAATCGGTACGGACAGGCCATATCCTGGTCATCGAGTCTGTTTCGAAACTGACCTCGGCAATAATTCTCGACACCGAATCGGGGTATTTTCTGCATAAGCGCCTCAGTTCCGCCACGGCCTCGCGTCGCCCCTCGGAATCGACACGGGAGAAATAAAGCAACGCAGGCTTCGAGCCGAAACGAAGTGTGTCCACACCGTTCCCAACGCTGTTCAGCACCACCTCCCGCGGCATTTTCCGCATCCACGGCCCCCCCGTCGATATGTCGGAACGCGAAACCAGATCCACCCACTCCTTCTCCAGGGCGTTGTCGCGGAGCATCTTCCATGTCGCGGCAAAGCCAGCTTCGTCGGCACGACGGTCATAATAGACAGCCATCAGTATGGCCGACACCGGATCGGAAGGATTCTCACGTACATATCCAGAGACGGCGGCGTTGACTTTCCGCGCGTCCATCGACGAGAGCGCCGCGCGGTTCGAGTGCCGCCATCCGTCGATCCGTCCGGTGACATCGTTTCCCTTCACGCGCCAGAAGGCTGGATTTTCCGAATCGCCGGTGATGCGTATGCGGTCACCCCGCTCCGCATAGAACAGCGCGGCCGGACGGCCGGAGGCGTCCATGATCCATACCAGCGACGGATTGCGGGTATGGCCTGTGACGGCTCCCTTCCCCTTCTCCACCATCATCATCTCCTCCGCAAACCATCCCTTGGCCGGATCCGAAGCGTAATAGAGGAAAGAGTAATGTCCGGAGACTTTCTCCGGAAGACTCACCTCCACATCAAACTCATTCCTGACACATCCCCCAAAAAGCAGCGTCAGCAGAGCCGCCGCCATCGCGACAACCCTGCCGAAGCCTTTTGCCAATTTTCTGCCGTCACACATATTCCTCGCCGAAACGGCTCTTCACATCGTTGACCACCTGCCGGATGCGCTGTTCCTGAGCCACGGGATAGATCAGGAGGGCATTCTCCGTGTCGGCCACGATATAATCCCTGAGACCGGCCGCCACGACAATTTTGTCTCCCTCCACCGCGAAAATAGTATTCTCGCACTCATGCTCGAGCACGTTGCAGTTCTGTGTCACATTTCCGTCGCGGTTCTTCGGCGAGCAGTCGTACAGCGCTTTCCAGCTCCCCAGATCGCTCCAGCCAAGGTCGGCGGTCTTCACGTACACGTTGGAGGCCTTCTCCATAATGGCGTAGTCAATGGAAATGGCCGGGGCATTGGGGAACGCCTTGTCGATGAAATCCGTCTCCTCCGGTGTGCCGTAGAATTTTTCGCCGGAGTCGAACAGGGCGGCCGTCTCGGGTGCATGTTCCGCAAATGCCTTCAATATCGAATCTGCACGCCACAGGAACATCCCTGAATTCCAGTAAAATTCACCGGTAGAAAGGAACAGTTGCGCCATTTCCAGATTCGGCTTCTCTGTGAAAGACTTCACTTTCTGTATTCCCGGATACTCCTCAAGCTTGTTTCCAAGCTGAATATATCCGTAACCGGTATGCGGTGAATTCGGTTTCAGTCCGACGGTAAGCAGACGGTCACCTCCCTCCACGAACGCCAGTCCTTCGAGCATCGTGTGGCGGAATTCCTCCTCACGGAGAATCAGATGGTCTGATGGAAGAGTCACGATGGATGCCTCGGGATCGAGGGCATAAATATGATGTGCGCCCCAGCATACGCAGGGCGACGTGTTGCGCCTGGCCGGTTCGCAGAGGATGTTGCTCTCCTTCACGTCGGGAAGCTGTCGGCGGATGATATCGCGGTAGGCGCTGTTGGTTACAAGTATTATATTGTCCGGGTCCACGATCGGGAGCATGCGGTCGTAGGTGAGCTGGAGCAGACTTCTGCCCGTTCCGAAAAAGTCGAGAAACTGTTTAGGCATATCCGTACGGCTGAAAGGCCAGAACCGCGAGCCGACTCCGCCGCACATTATCACGCAATACCGGTGCGCCCTATTTTCTAAAGTTTTTTCCATAATATCAGTATTAGATTAACCGGCTACCTCCGGGACCTTCTTGATCTGGTGCTTCACGCCCTCCACCACATTGAGCATGTAGTCTCCGAGCTTTTCAGCCTCTCTGACGAGATCCATGAAGAAGATTCCCACTTCGTAGTCATATTTCTTGTTGTTGATGTCGAATATATTTCCGTCGCGGAGCTTGTTGCGCAGTTCGTTGATCTCGCACTCCTTGTTGTAGGCGGCCACGATAAGCGAACCCTCCGGAGTCTCCATCTCCTCGAGGATATTGAGCATATTGGCCATGGCGTCATCCACAAGAACGAACATGCGATCGATCTCGTTGAGCACAGGCTCCTCGAATTCCACATTGCTCTGGTTTTTCCGTTTCATGGTTCTCGCCACATTGAAGCAACCGTCGGCAATCGATTCTATCTCGCTCACTATACGGAGCATACCGGTCACCCGCAGCTTACCCTCGGCTGAAAGACGCCCTTCGGCCACCTTGTTGAGATAGGTCCCTATCTCGATCTCCATGCGGTCGGATATCTCCTCGTATTTCTCAAGACGGTTGTAAGTCTCCGTGTAGTTCTCGTCGCGGCTCTGCAGATGGACTATCTTCCGCGCCATTTCGAGCATACGGTTCACTCTGCGGGCATAGACCACGATCTCCTTCTGCGCCTGCGTGATGTTCAGTTCGGAAGCCGATAGCAGACCGTGCCCGATGTACTTGAGCGAGAATTCCTCCTCCTCTTCCTTGTGGTGAGTAGGCACCATCCATGTCACCACGCGCACGTACAGCTTGGTGAACCATATCATTATAAGCAGGTTGCAGGCATTAAACACCGTCGGAAACATAGCCAGGCCGAAAGCGATGCAACCTTGCGCCACCGCCGTGAAGCCTCCCTTCCCGTTGAGCAGCGTGGTACCCCGCATCCCCGCTTCCTGGGCCTCGCTTATATCGAGCGGATTGATTCCGCAGAAGAACCGTGTGATGTCGGCCACAAGGTCGACGAAAGGATAGAAAATGGCGAGCACCACAATCGAACCGAACAGATTGAAAAGCAGATGGCCCATTGCGGTCCGCTTGGCCGCGACGTTTCCGCTCAGCGACGCGAGAATCGGAGTGATTGTCGTTCCTATGTTGCCGCCGAGAATTATGGCGCAGCCGAGAGAGAACGATATCCAGCCCTGCGAACACATTATCAGCGTTATGGCGAAAGTCGCGGCGGAACTCTGCGCCACCATCGTCACCACTATGCCGAGCGCGAAGAAAATCAGCACCGACAAGAATCCCATCGACGTGTATCCGACCATGAAGCTGAGCATCTCCGGATTCTCCTCAAGATTGGGCACATACTCGCTGATGAGGTCGAGGCCCATGAAAAGGAAGCAGAAGCCTACAAGGAATTCACCAGCCGACTTATAGGTGCTGTTCTTCAGGAACATCAGCGGGACTCCCGCCGCGAGGATAAGGATACTATAGTCCGAAATGTTGACCTCGAAAGAGAACGCGGAGATAATCCATGTGGTGGCCGTGGTGCCGACGTTGGCGCCGAAAATCACCGCCATGGCCTGCTGGAGGCTCATAAGGCCGGCATTCACAAAACTCACCACCATCACAGTGGAGGCACTCGAACTCTGGATAAGGGCTGTAATAGCGATACCTGTCAGCACACCGGTGACACGGTTCTTGGTCATTATGCCCAGAATATTGCGGAGTCTGTCGCCCGCAACTTTCTGCAGCCCCTCGCTCATCACCTTCATTCCATAGAGGAAAAGACAGACGGCACCAAGGAGACTGAGGAAGTCAATTATGCTGTAATTCATTGGTCGGAACCTTGGGAATCAAAAGATTATCACCCTCCGCAGCCCGACATCGGCGACACCACAGCAGGGATTTTCTGCAAAGATACAACATTTTCCGCTATCTCTCAAAAATTTCAACACAAACCTCCGCATACAGAGCGCACCCCGAAAGCCTTGTGACGGCTTCCGGGGTGCGTGAAATAAATTTTTATCCGGAATTTCATCCTGCCCGGTGCGGTCAGTCGATGTTCCAGGTCTCGTGGGTCTTCATAATCATGTCGCGGAGGCCGGCGTATCCCTTGGCGGCCTTGATTTCGGAGGTCTGACGGTCAACTTCCTGATCGTAGACGAGGGCGTCGACGTCGCGGATCACTCCGAACGCCATCGGGAGGTCATGGCCGTCCATCATGGCGAGCTGCTGATGCAAGAAATTCTGGCGGCAGTGTGCGTCGTGCACGAGCACGTCATCAATGGTGTAGCCGTCCTCTCCGACAGTCACGGCCTTGAGTCCGAACCCGTCCTGAACCAGACCCTTGTTGCCGTCCTTGCCGAAAAGCATCTTCTCGCCGTGGCGGAGGATGATGGTGTGGTCGGCACGGTTCTCCTTGTCGGCGAAGTATGAGTGGATGCCGTTGTTGAAGATGACGCAGTTCTGGAGCACCTCCACCACTGCGGTGCCCTTGTGGCGTGCGGCGGCCACCATGCACTCGCGGGTGGTCTCGAGGTTCACGTCGTAGCTGCGGGCGAAGAAGTTGCCGCGCGCTCCGAAGCAAAGCTCGGCGGGGATGAAGGGATCCTCCACTGTTCCGTAGGGACTCGACTTGGAGACGGTTCCGCGATCGGATGTGGGAGAATACTGACCTTTGGTGAGACCGTAGATCTTGTTATTGAATATCAGAATGTTGATGTCCACATTACGGCGCACTGCATGGATGAAGTGATTACCGCCGATGGCGAGACCGTCGCCGTCGCCGGAAATCTGCCATACGGTCAGCTCGGGATTGGCAGTCTTGACGCCGGTGGCGATGGCAGCCGCACGTCCGTGGATGGTGTGCATTCCGTAAGTGTTCATGTAGTATGGAAGGCGGGAGCTGCAGCCGATTCCGGAGATCACGGCTGTCTGGTGCGGAGGCACGCCAAGCTCGGCCATTGCCTTGTGGAGCACGTTGAGGATGGCGTGGTCGCCGCAGCCGGGACACCAGCGGGCGTTCTGCGCGTTCTTGAAGTCGGAGGGAGCGAATCCCTTTGTCTCATTATTTTCCATATTGATGTGTCTAATGTATAAGGGATTGTTGTCAATGGTTGTCCATGTGGAATTTCACTCCTTCCACCACTTCCTTCACCAGGAAGGGCTGTCCTTCCACCTTGTTGATGCGGAGAATCTCCTTTGCGGGGAGGTGCATCTGGAGATAGTCGGCAAACATACCGGTGTTTAGCTCGGCCACGATGATCCGTTTGTAGCGGCTCAGCATGTCGAGCGCGTTCGGCGGGAGGGGATTTATGTATCTGAACTGATGGAAGGCGATCTTGCGGCCCTCGTTGTGGAGTTCGGTGGCTGCGGTGAGAAGGTGACCGTAGGTGCCGCCCCAGCCCACGAGGATAGTGTCGGCGTCTTCGTCGAGCATCGGCTTCACAGGGGCGATGCTGTCGGCTATGCGCGCCACTTTCTGGCGACGGGCCTCCACCATGTGAGCATGGTTGGCACCGTCGGTGGAGATGACGGAAGTCTTCTCATCTTTCTCGAGACCGCCCACGCGGTGCATTGCGCCGGGAGTGCCGGGAATAGCCCAGAATCGTGCCAGGCTCTTCTCGTCGCGGTCGTAGGGACGCCATCCCTCCTCGAGACGGCTCTGCGGGAGGAGATGAGGCTTGATTTCGGGATAATCCTTCTCCTCGGGGATGCGCCATGCGGAGCTTCCGTTGGCGATGAACGCGTCGGTGAGAAGAATGACGGGAGTCATGTGCTCCATGGCGATGCGTGCCGCCTCGAAAGCCATCTGGAAGCAGTCTGTGGGGCTGACTGCCGCGAGGACGCAGAGCGGCGACTCGCCGTTGCGGCCAAAGAGGGCCTGAAGCAGGTCGGTCTGCTCTGTTTTGGTGGGAAGACCCGTTGAGGGACCTCCGCGCTGCACGTCGATCACCACGAGCGGGAGCTCGGCCATCACGGCCAGGCCGATACCCTCCGACTTTAGTGCGAGACCGGGACCGGAAGTCGAGGTCACCGCGAGGTGTCCGGCATAGCTTGCGCCGATGGCGGAGCATACTCCGGCGATTTCATCCTCCATCTGGACAGCCTTCACACCGAGGTCCTTGCGCTTTGCCAGCTCATGGAGAATATCGGTTGCGGGAGTGATGGGATAGCTTCCGAGGAAGAGGGGCCGCCCGCTCTTCTCGGAGGCCATGATGAGACCCCATGCGGTGGCGGTGTTGCCGGTGACGTCGGTGTATACGCCCGGCTCGGCCGACGCTGTGTCGATACGGTAGACTGGGAGAGAGCTATGGGTGTTGTGGCCATAGTCCCAGCCGGCCTGGAGCACAAGCTTGTTGGCCTCGTACACGGCCGGCTTCTTGGCGAATTTGGCCTGCAGTTTGCGGAGCACGCTCTCCAGCGGACGGTCGAAGAGCCAGCAGATGATGCCGAGGGCAAGCATGTTCTTGCTCTTCATGATGGCCTTGTTGTCGAGACCCGTGTCAGCGAGTGTGCTCTTGAGGAGTGTGGTCATAGGAACGAGCATGATGTGCTTCGGATCAATGCCGAGCTCTGACACCGGATCGGAGGTCTTGTATTCCGCCTTATGCAGATTAGCCTCCGTGAAGGAGTCGCCGTCGCAGACGATGATACCATCCCTCTTGAGGTAGCGGAGATTGGTCTTGAGGGCCGCCGGGTTCATGGCCACGAGCACATCGGCCTCGTCGCCGGGGGTGTAGACACCCTTGCCGACGCTCACCTGGTAACCCGACACGCCGCTGAGCGAACCCTGCGGAGCGCGGATTTCCGCAGGATAATCAGGGAAGGTGGAAATCTCATCTCCCTCCTCTGCGGAAATGTTCGAGAAAATGTTGCCTGCAAGCTGCATGCCGTCGCCGGAGTCGCCGGCGAAGCGGATCACCACCTTGTCGATGGTTTTCACATCAGTCTTCTGTAGCATAAACTTTGATTGGTTTTTGATGGTATTATAATATCATAACCTTCACGGCCTTCTTGAAGCCCGGTTTGACCACTATATATATTCCTTTCTGAAGATTCTCGCCGCTTACCTCGCGTCCGTTCATGTCGAAGACGCGCGCCCCCTCCGGCACAAGGATCGAGTTGCCCCATACCTCCACGAGGAAACTGTCGTCAGTGTCCGATATAGTTCCTATGACGGTGGAGACAGCCACTGCGGTAAGCTTCATGTCGCGTATCTCCCATGTGTCGGCGCCCGACGCGTCCGACTCGTACCTGAGACCGACGCGCACCTTGTCGCCGATGAATGCGGAAAGATCCATATCGCCACTCGAAGTGAACGTCCAGGAGCCGGCTCCGGGCCATTTGGGAGACTCAAGCTGACTGATCTCGCCGGTTTCGGTATTCTTCACCACGACTCCGCAGAGGTCCCGCAGAGTGGTCTGGAACTTCGCCGCATGGGAGAAACTCAGCGTAGCGCCCTGCATTCCCGAGAGATCCACTTCCGGACTCCAGGCGTATGCGAGAGCTGTTTTCGGACTGTTGTTTACGTAAGCCGAACCGTTGAGATAGCCCTTGCCGTCATATTCTTTCCACTTCCACACATAGTTGACTCCGTCTTCCATCGTCACGTTCTCGATGGTCCAGCCGGCATCGAGTGCCGTATTCTGTTGGGAGAGCCATTCGTAGGTGGTGGTGTCGCCACCGGGATGCGGAGGCTGAGGGTCTTCGCCACCATGGGCACCGTCCACGCGATAGACCTCGCCCTGTCTCGAACCCCAGATGTACTCGGCCAGATCCGGAAGATCGATAAAGGGATTGCGGTTTTCCTGCTCCTTCTCGATTCCGTCGTTACGGTCGCGTTCCTTATCGCTCACGGGGTCGTTCATGTTCCATTTCAGCAGCAGGTCCGCGGCCCAGTCTTTCAGCAAATACGGATTCTGTGTGTCGTACATCCAGTTGGTACCGGATGTCTTCCATGAAATATCGTCGTAGATCGTGAACATATACAGGAACGCCCTTGCGAAGTCACCCTTGTAGTCGTCGTGCGGCTCGAACACGTTGTTTGAGCCTCCACCCTGTCCGCTCACGGGGCGCCCTACGTTGGTGACACCGTTGGTCCATGTCGGCTCGCCTGCAATCTCGCTGAGGGGATAGTTGCTTTTGCGCGAATTGGCGGTAGCGTCCGAAGGGTTGAGATGGACTATGTCCTTGTAGGCGTCATTCTTTGTCTTGCCCCACCAGCTGTTGGCCACGGAATGCTCGATATTCATTCCGTCATGACCGCTGGTGCGCACAAGGTTGGAGCTGTACATGTCCCACCAGTAATCGGTGCCGTTCACGGTCTTCACGTCGGTGGAGCGGAAAGCGCTCCATGTGGAAGTGCCGTAGGAGATGGTCCTGTGGCTGGCGGCCACGGCCTTGACCGCACGTTTCAGGTCGAGTCCGCTCTTGCCGTCGAGCGAATCGTAGTATCCGTCGGGATATGAGGCCCACGACACAGAGGAGCACAAGGCCGCCATGGCAAGAGCCGAGGATTTCAGGTTAGTCTTTATTTTCAACATTTTCTTAGGTTAATCGTATCCCCTTATGGTGTGACAGCAGGATAACCGCACAAAATTACTAATTTTTTCTTATTTGGGCAAATTTGCTGATTTTCAGAGGGGTTCGGGAGGGCACGGGTACTAATCGTGTACTTTTGTGGAAGTTGACGGAAAGCCGAGGAAATTGAATTTTGGATTTTTGGCTTGCGTTAAGGTTTTTTAACTGTCGCGATTTGCCTGTTTTTACCTATGCCAACACCGAAAAGTACACCTCTCGCACTACCATAATCGGCGTCATTATGAAGTAGCCGTAAATCCAATTCGTAATTTTGCGCACAAAAGTACTCATAATTTTTGATATTTAATAATGTCAGATGATTAAATCTGAAATATACTTCGCTGGACTTCGCTGCGATGCTGGACATCGAATAGCCGTGTCGCCGGAAGATGTGCAACCGAGGACGGTTGTCCGCATCTTACGACTGAACACGGTCATTCCATGTCCCGCAGGTAATTCAATCCACGGGGATAAAGACCGTCATTTGCCCTGCACCTTCGCTGCTCTACGGCTTGAACAAATGCCGGACATTATCTTGTTCCGGGATTGCATACTCCATTCTTTTTCTTATTGCCTGATTGTTGTCCTTGACAGGACGGTTCCGGATTTCTACATTGCCTCACTACGATGCTGGACATCGAATAGCCGTGTCGCCGGAAGATGTACAACCGGGGACGGTTGTCCGCATCTTACGACTGAACACGGCCATCCCATGTCCCGCACAGGTTTTCAATCCACGGGGATAAAGACCGTCATTTGCCCTGCGCCTCCGCTACTCTATGGCTTGAACAAATGCCGGACATTATCCTGTTCCGGGATTGCACTCTCCTTTCTTTTCTCTTTCTGCCATTTTCTTGTTTCCCCAGATTTTTCATTATGATGCCGTTCAGTAAAGTCCGGCATTTTTGATTTCAATGTCGTCCTGTGGCTTTCCTGTATATCGGGGAGGCCATTTTCATCTGATGCGTACCTGAGTTTTGTGGGTCTCTGTTGGAGTCGCTTGCCAAAATAAACGTGTGGCAAAGGGATATTCGCGTCGATCCGGAAAAATCTCCACTCTGCGAGTAGTATTTTTCCGTCTTGCCGTGAACATCCCTTCTTTTGTGCCACACGCCTTTCAGGTGTCAAGCAACTCAAACAACCACACTGTCTTTGGACGCATGAGGTTAAAAAAAAGCCCCCACCGATATGAAAGCCACAGAACAACATATAAATAGGTCAAGGCAAGCTCGCCAATCCTCCTATCATTACCGCATAAGCAAGGCGGTTGCAATGGTGGCGAAAGTGATACTGATTGTCATCGGAGCAATCGTTGGTCTGACTATCGGCTGGCTTATTAAAAGAATATTCCGAGGCATCGGGTGGATAATCTCAATCCTCTCCGCATTAGGGATAATCTATTGGATAATGAATACACTCTAAAACATTTACGACTATGGCAAGCAACACGATGAAAGGAACACAATCGTTCCAAGACACAATCAAGGCTTATCTTGAAACTATGGCGGAGAATGACGCTCTGTTCGCAGTCAAGTACGCCAATCCATCAAAGTCAGTATCCGACTGCTGTACTTTTATCATTAACCAAGTGCAGAAAAGCGGTTGCAACGGCTTCGCAGACGATGAAATCTTCGGAATGGCAGTCCATTACTATGAAGAAAATGAGATAGAGGTCGGCAAGCCTATCAACTGCCAAGTGGTAGTGAACCATACGGTAGAACTCACCGAGGAAGAAAAGGAACAGGCACGGCAGGACGCCATCAACAGACTCCGTGATGAGGAAATGGCTAAAATGCGCAGACCCACGCAATCCAAGAAGGTGAGTGAAAAGAAAAACCAAGTTGAACAACCCAGTCTATTCGACTTCTAATCATTACGGCTATGAAACCCAAGACAGCATTACAAAAGCAAGTGGCAGCACTATCCGCCACACTGCGCCCCATAACCGCGACACAAGAGAAATGGGCATACCGCCACTGCATTGAGCATTTCGCCTATCGCACAAATAGCGGAACAATGACATGCTCAGACTGCGGACACGTTTGGAAGGGTGAGAAAGGCAACCTTTGCGACACTCTCGCAGGTTGCAAATGCCCTCACTGCTGCACTGAACTGAAAGTGAAGGACACCCGCAAACGCACCCATAAGGAAACCGCATATTTCAGTGTCATAACAGTACACAAGGGTTTTCAAGTAATCCGTGTGTCGCTGATAACGAGCGAAAGCCGTAAGGGAGAGGCAAGGAAACTCTATTGTCACGAGGTCGTGCAAAGGTGGATTTCTCCGGAAGGCAAAGTTACCGACATGGCTCTGCTCCGTGGATTTACTTTCCATTACTGCGACTGCTGGTCGTATTGGAGCGACATGGAGGTACGCCCGCACAACTCATTGTATGATGATGTTGTCGCATGGAGCGATGTCTATCCGAGAATGTCGGTCATTCCCCAACTCAAACGCAACGGATTCAAGGGCGATTTCTACGGAATATCCCCCGTCAGACTTTTCAAGGCTCTGCTTGCCGACCCAAGAATGGAGACGCTGATGAAAGCCGGAGAGATTGAGGAAATGAAATACTTTATTGCCAATCCCGACAATGCGGATGAATTTTGGGCATCGTACCTTATCGCCAAACGCCACCGCTACCATATCAACAACATCGGAATGTGGTGCGACTATCTGCGGATGCTGAAGAACATCGGCAAAGACCTCCGCAATCCCAAGAATATCTGCCCCGAAGATTTCATAGAGGCGCACGACGGATTGAGCCGAATGATAGAAGACAGACGCAGAAGGGAGCGTGAGGAAGCCGAGCGCAGAAGAACCGAGGAAAGACTGCTCCGGGAGAAAGAGAACGAAGAACAGTTCAAGGCTCTAAAATCCAAGTTCTTCGGTCTGGTAATCTCCGACAATGAAATATCGGTGAAGGTGCTTGAGAGCATAGAGGAATACTGCCAGGAGGGTAACACACAGCACATATGCGTATTCTCATCTTCCTACTACCTTAAAAAGAACACGTTGGTATTGTCGGCAAGGATTGGCGATACCATAATAGAGACGGTAGAGGTTGACTTGCAGACCCTCAAAGTTGTGCAGTGCCACGGCAAATATAACAAGGACACCGAGTACCACGACCGCATCATCGAGCTTGTGAACTCAAACGCCCGACTTATCAAGGAGAGAATGACAGCCTAATGTTTAATCAGACCTGCGTCAGCAATGGCGCAGGTCATAAAACCCACCTATTATGAACGTAATAATTGAAAGTCTGATATTCGATTTTGACAATAAGGTGCGTGAAACAGTCCTTGAACTGATAAACCGCATAGTGCTTACAAAAGACGAAAAGGAATTGCGGGAAACTATTTCGGCATATGCTCTTAGTAGCGACCTTGATAGATACTTCGTCTATGGCTTTGGCAAACTCCACTTTTGGGTAAAACAACGCAAAGTCAGCGACCCTGAACAGACTTTTGAACAACGTATGATATTTGTAAAATTCTAAAACTTGAAGATATGGCAACGAAACTTACCGCCAACGGAGTAAGCACGACCACCACTCCCGGCACTGAACAATACGAGGTGTTCTACACCGGATATGGTACAAGACGAAAAAAACACTGCCAATACGACTATCGCCACACCGATGGGGAGGTAGTGTTTCACTGAGTGTGTCTGAGGCGAGTTCACTCAAGCCTGTAGACCTC
>ERZ777011.433-NODE-433-length-65014-cov-4.021737_pt1 | contig 65014 bp, 61 predicted proteins | sample MGYA00374964_ERZ777011 | MGnify/ENA primary metagenome ERZ777011 (study PRJEB29310, sample SAMD00008975) | mouse gut metagenome | study: EMG produced TPA metagenomics assembly of the Metagenome analysis of fecal microbiota from mouse which was promoted...
ATTATTATATCATCCTCTTATTATTTAGAAGGCACTATCTTATTGTGCGCTTACCTTAAAGGTTCTGGAAGCGCCGGTCAGGTTTCTGCGGAAGGAAAGGGGCGGAGGGGGCAGAGAGAATTTCAGACAGCATCGCCCTGAAGGGAAAGCAGATATAAGAAAGTAATACAGCAGTGATTATCGCAAACCTGCTTAAGTTTCCGAAACTAAGGAAAATCCCTGGCGAAGAATAGCATTCCAGTTACTTTTTTGAAAAAGGAATCGAACAACAATAACCAGATTATCATCTTTTGAAATTGTATAAAATGCAAGATAGCCATTTACAATGATAAAACGGATGCCCCATGAAGCAAGAACCGGGTCATCCACTAACTGGAATTTCTCTGGAACATCGGAAAGAGAATGGACCTGCTTTTCCACTTCGTCAATTAGATCATCAGCGACTTTCGGATTTTTCAAGACAAATTCAATGTGGTCTGCAGCGCGAATCAAGTTTCGTTCAGCGGCTGATGTAATGTGTATATTGTAGTTCATCGCTTGCATTTGTCTCTGATAGATGAAATTGCTTCGGAGAGTGGACGGGTATTGCCATTGGCAACATCGTCCAATCCTTCTTTGATCAGACCATAAAGTTCGAAGCGGCTGGTTAGTTCCTCATAGGCTTCTATACTCATAACAGCGAGGTCGCCTTTGCCATTTTTGGTAATAAATACCGGTTCTATATAAGTATGGAAGAATGAAGAGATTTCATTATAATTGTTTCTGAGATCTGCACTGGATTTAATTGTTGGCATAATTACCACCTCCTGTTCATAACAAAACTATACACAAATTTTACTATACAGTCAAAGTGATTGTGGAAATAGTATATATCAGTATCAGCAATGACATTTTCTCCATTCGATATACTATTTTTCTGTTTCAGCAAATCGCTTCAGGATTGGTATAATGACATTCTTAAGCTGGTCTTCCGGAATTCTCTGACAGAGAAGGTTCACTTCCCGATGCGTATCCTTTAATGAATAATCACGATCAAAGAAATCAGATAGAGTAATCCCGTAATAGTTGCAGACCTGAGAAAGGATATCATAGGGTACACTTTGCTTTTCCCGTCGCACATCAGCAAAATATCCCTTGTTTAAGTGTAACTCCTCACTGAGTTTTGTGGCGGATATAGTAGAATTATCAATTAATTCAAATAGCCGTATCCGAATAAAATTTTCACTGGTCATGTTTGCTACTCCTTTATGTATAAGTATGAATATCTGAAAGCGACTGGCATGAATGTCTTCTCCAGAGTGTAGCTGTGTGGTTACTTCATTTTTTCTGCAAAAAGTTTTAAGATCGGTATAATGATATTTTTCAACTGGTCTTCCGGAACCTGCTGGCACAGGAGGTTGATTTCCCGATGTGTGTTCCTCAATGAATAATCCGGATCAAAGAATTCAGCAAGGGTGATATGAAAATAATCACAGACCTGGGAAAGAACGTCATAGGGTACGCTCTGCTTTTCACGCCGCACATCAGCAAAGTACCCCTTATTTAAATGCAATTCCTCACTTAACCGCGTAGGCGTTATCCCAGAATTGTCAATTAATTCAAATAACCGTTTTCTTATAAAACTATCGTTCGCCATATCTACAACTCCTTTATCTATAATTATAAATGAATAAAAAGCATATTGAATCGGAGGTAATCCATACTAAAGTGACATTTGAGTGAAAAATGAAGGAAATAGTCCGTAAAGAAATAAAAAAGAATGCCAGATTTTTCAAAAGAAACGATAATTATACCTTTTTCAGTAAATAAAGTTTAGTATGAACACATGAACCAGGTGTTTTCAGAGCATTAGAAAAACAGCAGTAAGTCTAAGCCTTACTGCTGTCTGGTATTTAATATAAAAATAAAATGAATTAGAGCAGATTTACATAATCCTGGAATAAACAAGCTTGGCAATACAACAGGTCAGTAACTGGAGTACAGCAACTGCTGTCAGTACATAGAACACAGTCAGATTCATGTATCCCCAGATAACTGCCAGAATGAGCATGGCGATGGAGCAATAAAATAGAATCGGAAATCCTGCTCTTGCCCGGATCATCCGCAGACGTTCATCGTATTCCCTGTTATATTGAAGTCTCAGTTTAGTTTCATTATCCAGGATCCGCCGATATCGTATGATAATGATAGTAGTCAGAAGGATTCCGGCGGCCATTAATCCACACTGAAATTCATTGATCGGAATACTTTTCCAGTGTTCCGGAGCAAAGAATCTGTGGAAGATCAGGAAACTGGTAAATAGCAGGTCAAAAATTCCCAGGAAAAGGATTCGCTGTTTCAGAGTCTTCTTGTATTTTTCCATTTGTAACAACCTCCATTTCATTATTATATTCAGAAAGATCAAAAACACCTTCAATGGTCATTCCAAAGAATCTTGCAATTTTATAAGCCAGTGGCAGGGATGCAGTATATCTTCCGGTTTCAATGGAGGTAATTGTCTGGCGTGTAGTGCCTACTGCAAGTGCCAGTTCCTCCTGTGACAGTTTATGTTGTTTGCGCAGTTCCTTTATTTTGGTATTCAATGAATGCCTCCTAATAAAATGATAAGTTTGCTTTGTATTTTTAGTATAGTATACTTTGCAAAATGTGTCAACCGTAAAAATGCGCAAGTGTGAAACGAGACGAGAATTGTCAGATAAAGGGAGGAAACCTGCAAATTCAGAAAATTAGTCAAAATAGGGATACTGCACAATGATTTTCGCCATAAAGAAATCTTTTTTATCGCTTTAACACGAATGAAATTGTGGAAAACTTAGTTGTCCACAAGCAGAAATAGGAAAAAAAGGTTTGAAAACCAAGGTTATTCACAAAGTTATACACGTTTTCCACAAAAAAAAGGAAAAAGGTGAAGGTCGATTAACAAAACACCTGTTTTGTGGGAAGTCATGAAAAATCGGGAAAAGTGGAAAAAAATCGAAAAAAACAAAGTAAAACAAGAGAGATAATTATCGAAAATTGTGTGAAAATTCTGAGAAGACAAGTAAATTTTCTAAGAGAACAATGTAAAAAAGATTGAAAATCCCTAAGGTTATGGTATAATGAATGCATAAGCACGAACGCAGCGACGAGGGACATTTGAATACTGCTTGCGGACAGACGAATGTTTAGGGAACTATGTGAGAATTTTGCGGAAGAGCGATCCGGCGAAGCCGGATGGTGAGTGCTTATGGCGGTGAGGACACCGTCGGTCGAGGGGGATCCCTTCAATTATGACAGGTAAAGGAGTGGGCATTATGAACTACATAATCAGCGGAAAGAACATTGAAATCACGGAGGGTTTGAAGGCTGCAATTTATGATAAGCTGGGAAAGCTTGACAAATATTTCACCGATGAAACAGAGGCACAGGTTACGTTTTCTGTAGAGAAGGAGCGACAGAAGATAGAGGTTACGATTCCTGTAAAGGGTAATGTGATTCGTGCAGAGCAGGTAAGTGATGATATGTATGTATCAATCGACCTGGTGGAAGAAGTGATTGAACGGCAGGTGAACCGTTATAAGAAGAAGCTGGTAGACCAGCAGCAGAATGCAGCATTTTTCCAGAAGGACTTCATGGATGATGAGGATATGGACGACGAGGAGATCAAGATCATTCGTAGCAAGCGGTTTGCAGTAAAGCCGATGGATGCTGAGGAGGCTTGTATCCAGATGGAACTGTTAGGACATAATTTTTTTGTATTCCGTAATGCAGAGACGGATGAGGTAAATGTAGTATATAAGCGGAAAGGACATACCTACGGTTTGATCGAACCGGAGAATTGATTTGATCCATTCATATTTAAATAAGAAAAGAATCTCTCTTATCTGTGCCTGGCACGGATGAGATGGAAGGATAGAATTAAAACAGTTTCTTTATCAGAGCATTGGCTTTGCGGGGAAACTGTTTTTTTTCTTGCGTGCATGAATCAATGGTGATACAATGTAAAAGATTGTATAGTGCTATTACTGTCACTAGATAGGAGTTGTCAAAATGAGTATAGTTGAAAAGATATTTGGAACCCATAGTGAAAAGGAATTAAAGCGTATTTATCCGCTGGTTGATAAGATAGAAGCGTTGGATTCAGCTATGGCGGCGTTAAGTGACGAAGAATTAAAGGCAAAGACGTCGGAATTTAAGAAGCGGTTCGAGCAGGGCGAGACCCTGGACGATCTGCTGGTGGAAGCCTTTGCAGTTGTACGGGAGGCCGCCTTTCGTGTGTTGCATATGAAGCATTACCGGGTACAGTTGATCGGTGGTATCGTACTTCACCAGGGCAGAATTGCAGAAATGCGTACCGGTGAAGGTAAGACTCTGGTTTCTACGCTTCCGGCATACCTGAATGCGCTGGAAGGAAAAGGTGTCCATATTGTTACTGTAAATGATTATCTGGCAAAGCGTGATGCGGAATGGATGGGCCAGATTCATGAATTCTTAGGTCTGAAGGTCGGCGTGATCCTGAACAGTTCCACCAATGATGAACGGAAGGCAGCTTATAATTGTGATATTACATATATTACGAATAATGAGCTGGGGTTTGATTATCTTCGTGACAACATGGTTATATATAAGGAACAATTAGTGCAGCGGGATCTGCACTATGCCATTGTGGATGAGGTTGACTCTGTATTGATTGACGAGGCAAGAACTCCACTGATCATTTCCGGTCAGAGTGGGAAGTCAACGGATCTTTACCGGATGTGTGATTATCTGGCACGCCGGATGGAACGGGGATCATCCGATGGTGAGTTATCCAAGATGGATGCCATGATGGGAACTGATATTGAAGAGGATGGAGACTTTCTTGTCAATGAGAAGGACAAGAATGTCATGCTGACTGCCCAGGGCGTAAAGGAAGTGGAGAAATTCTTCCATATAGAGAACCTGGCGGATGCGGAGAATCTGGACATCCAGCATAATATGACACTGGCGTTAAAGGCGCATAACCTGATGTTCCGGGACAAGGACTATGTGGTAAAAGATGATGAGGTATTGATCGTAGATGAGTTTACCGGACGTATTATGCCGGGCCGTCGGTATTCTGACGGACTCCATCAGGCGATTGAGGCGAAAGAGAATGTGAAGGTAAAGCGGGAGAGCAAGACACTTGCAACCATTACCTTCCAGAATTTCTTTAATAAATATGAAAAGAAAGCAGGTATGACCGGTACTGCCCAGACGGAAGAAGCGGAGTTCCGGGAGATTTACGGTATGGATGTTATCGTGATCCCGACGAATCTGCCGATTCAGAGAGTCGATCATGATGATGCCATGTTCCGGACCAAACGGGAGAAGTTGAATGCAGTCGTGCAGTCAGTCATTGATTCCTATGAGAAGGGTCAGCCGGTGCTGGTGGGTACTGTCAGTATTGAGGGATCAGAGGAGCTCAGTCATCTGCTTACCAAGAAGGGAATTCCACATAAGGTATTAAATGCGAAGTTCCACGAGATGGAGGCCGAGATCATTGCGGACGCAGGTCAGAAGAAGGCAGTTACCATTGCAACCAATATGGCAGGTCGTGGAACGGATATTAAGCTGGGCGAAGGTGTTCTGGAATTAGGCGGTCTGAAGATCATCGGTACAGAACGCCATGAATCCCGACGGATTGATAATCAGTTGCGGGGCCGTGCCGGACGACAGGGCGATGTGGGTGAATCCAGATTTTATCTTTCCATGGAGGATGATCTGATGCGGCTCTTCGGTTCCGAGCGGATCATAACCATGATGGATCAGTTGCAGGTGCCGGAGGGGGAGGAGCTTCATCATAAGATGCTTTCCAAGGCAGTCGAACGGGCGCAGAAGAAGATTGAGAATAATAACTTTGGTATTCGTAAGAATCTGATGGAATATGACCAGATCAATAATGAGCAGCGGGAGATCATCTATGCAGAACGACGCCGGGTATTGGATGGCGAAAATATGCGGGATGTTGTCTACAACATGATGATGGAGACCGTGGAGGATTGTGTAAATCGTACCATTCTTGGGGATGAACCGGCAAGCCAGTGGGATATACGGGCGTTAAATGAGACCCTGCTTCCGATCGTGCCGTTATCACCTGTCACTCTGACGGAAGAGGAAGAGAAGAAGGGGGATATCGAAGGTCTGAAGCAGCGGTTGAAGGATGAGACTGCCGCACTGTATAAAGCAAAGGAACAGGAATTCCAGAAGGAAGAGGAAATCCGGGAATTAGAACGGGTTATCCTGCTGAAGGTCATCGACCGGAAGTGGATGGATCATATTGATGATATGGCTCAGCTTCGCCAGGGGATCGGATTACAGGCTTATGGCCAGAAGGATCCGGTGATTGAATATAAGTATGCCGGTTATGATATGTTCCAGGATATGACCAATGCCATCAAGGAAGATACCACCCGTCTGCTGCTCCATGTCCGGGTAGAGCAGAAGATAGAACGGGAACAGGTGGCGAAGGCAACCGGAACGAACAAGGATGATACCGTTGCCAAAGGGCCGGTGAAGCGGAAGGAAGCCAAGATCGGGCGGAACGATCCGTGTCCTTGCGGTTCAGGTCTGAAGTACAAGATGTGCTGCGGAAGAGGCAAGTAATCAAAGATAGAATAAAATACAGAAAAGCAGGTGAGATTAGTGATAGAATTAGATCAGTTTCGATTTGAACTGAAAGAATATCGTACCCCACTAATGGAAGTAAGGGATTCACTTTGACATCCCTTACCTAAAGGATGAGATTGGAAAATATGAATATCAGATGCAGGAGCCGGGCTTCTGGGATGATGTGGAGAGGTCCCAGGAGATTATGAAAACGGTAAAGGCGCTGAAGGATACTGTTGATACCTTTGAAGCACTGGAAATGGAATTTGAGGATATCGAGACCATGATACAGATGGCGGAGGAGGAAAATGAGCCGGAACTGATCACAGAGATTGAGGAGATGCTGCGGCATTTTGTAGATTCCTTTGAGCAGCTGCGGATTCGGACCTTGTTATCCGGTGAGTTTGACCGGGAGAATGCGGTATTGACGCTTCATGCCGGTACCGGTGGAACCGAAGCCTGCGACTGGGTCAGTATGCTGTATCGGATGTATACCCGATGGGCGGACAAGAAGGGATTTCAGGTAGAAGTGCTGGATTATCTGGATGGAGAGGAAGCCGGGATCAAGTCCGTTACCATTCAGGTGAATGGTGAGAATGCGTTCGGTTATCTGAAGTCAGAACGTGGTGTCCATCGTCTGGTACGGATTTCTCCGTTTAATGCAGCAGGAAAGCGTCAGACCTCTTTTGCCTCCTGTGATGTCATGCCGGATATTGAAGAGGATTTAGAGGTAGAGATCAACGAGGATGATCTGCGGATTGATACCTATCGTTCCAGTGGAGCCGGAGGTCAGCACATTAATAAGACATCTTCTGCAGTCCGCATTACCCACCTGCCGACAGGGATCGTGGTACAGTGTCAGAATGAGCGGTCTCAGCACAGCAATAAGGATCGGGCCATGAAGATGTTGAAGGCGAAGCTGTATATGATCAAGCAGCAGGAGAATCTGGAAAAGATATCGGACATCCGGGGAGAGGTACTTGAGAATACCTGGGGCAGTCAGATCCGGTCCTATGTCATGCAGCCATATACCATGGTGAAGGATCATCGGACCAATGCCGAGTCCGGGAATGTGTCAGCAGTACTGGACGGAGAGATCGATCTGTTTATCAATGCGTTTTTAAAATGGTCCAATGGAAATCGGGATATAGAGGAGTAAAGCAGGGGTGAAGAAAATGAGTGAAGAGAAGCATGTGGTTTTCCGGTTGGGAAAAGAATCCTATAGTATGGATATTGAATATGTAAAGGCGATCGAGCAGCAGTATATGATCATTCCGCTTCCGGAAGCACCGGAGCATATTAAGGGAATGATCAATCTGCGTGGAGAGATCATTCCGGTATACAGTCTCCGTTCCCGGTTTCAGATGGAGGAAATGGAACGGAGTGCAGAGAATCAGTTGCTGATCGCAAAGGCAGGGGCTGTACAGCTGGCCTTTGAGGTGGATGCGGTCGTAGGAATTGAGACCATAGAGCCCCAGCAGAAGAAGGAGGTTCCGGTGGTCGTCCGGGGAGAAGCCACAAGCTATATCGGCGGTATACTAAATGTAAGAGATCAGATGGTGATCGAGATTTCCATTACCAATATTATGTCGGAAAGCGAATGGGAAGATATAGAACAGCTGATGAAGGAAAATATGGAATGATCCGGCACAGGGTGTCGGTCAGGCATGAAAGATTAGAAAAGGAGAACAAGAGATGGTAAATATCGCGGTACTTGGATATGGTACAGTAGGTTCTGGTGTTGTAGAAGTGATTCGGACGAATCAGGCAATCGTGAATAAACGTGCCGGAGAAGAAATTAACATTAAATATGTGCTGGATCTGCGGAACTTCGAAGGAGATCCCATTCAGGAGATTCTGGTTCATGACTATAATACCATTCTTGAGGATGAGACCGTCAAGGTTGTAGTGGAGGTAATGGGCGGCGAGGAGCCGGCGCACCGGTTTGTAAAGCAGGCATTGGAAAGCGGTAAGAGCGTATGTACCTCGAATAAGGAAATGGTAGCCAGATATGGTGCAGAGCTGATTCAGATTGCGAAGGAAAATAAGGTGAATTTCCTGTACGAGGCCAGTGTGGGCGGCGGGATTCCGATCATCCGTCCGTTGATCAGTTCGCTGACCTGTGATGATATAACAGAAGTATCCGGTATCTTAAATGGCACGACGAATTATATCCTTACCAGAATGCGGGATCAGGGAGCCGCTTTTGATCAGGTATTACTCGAAGCTCAGGAAAAGGGCTATGCGGAGCGGAATCCGGAAGCGGATGTGGAAGGCTATGATGCCTGCCGGAAGATTGCGATACTGACCTCTCTGGTATGTGGACGACAGATTGACTATGAGGATATCTATACGGAAGGGATCACGAAGATTACGGAGCAGGACTTTCTGTATGCAAAGGCGTTGAAGGGCTCCATTAAGCTGCTGGGCACCTATCAGCGCGTGGATGGCAAGGTATACTGTATGGTAGCACCTGTCATTATCAGTGAAAAGCATCCGTTATATCATGTGGATGATGTATTCAATGCGGTATTTGTTCACGGTAACATGTTAGACGATGCCATGTTCTATGGGCGGGGAGCCGGCAAGCTTCCAACGGCAAGTGCAGTCGTATCCGATGTTGTAGATGAAGTGAAGCATATGGGAAAGAATATCATGCAGATCTGGGAACCGGGTAAACTGGAACTGGGTAATTTTGACGAATGGAAGCACAAATTCCTGATCCGGATCCAGTCAGAAGATATTGATGATGTGAATATGGAGGATGTCAAGAATGCATTCGGTGATGTTCTATATGTGAAAGCACCCGGAATTGTAAACGAGACTGCATTTGTTACGAATCCGATCGAAGAAGGCGTGTTCAAGGAAGCCATTCAGAAATTCGATGGTGTCATCAGCACGATCCGTGTTGGATTCTGATAAAGAGTGGAGGAAGGATCAATGAAATATGTAATTGTATTAGGCGACGGAATGGCAGATTATCCATTGGATGAGATTGGCGGGAAGACGCCTCTTGAGTATGCCCGCACGCCGGTTATGGATGCGATGGCAAAGGTATCGGAGGTTGGTCTGGTACATACCATTCCGGAAGGAATGAGTCCGGGAAGTGATACGGCGAATCTGTCTGTAATCGGATATGACCCGAAGACCTATTATTCCGGGCGTTCTCCATTAGAAGCCTTAAGCATCGGCGTGGATATGAAGCCCACGGATATATCATTTCGCTGTAATATTGTAACGCTGTCTGAGACCGGGACATCCTATGAGGAGCAGACCATTCTGGATCACAGCTCCGGTGAGATATCAACGGAGGATGCAGCGCAATTATTGGAAGCAGTAAAGCAGGAGCTGGAGCCTCTGTATCAGGGCTATCGATTCTATGTGGGAACCAGTTACCGGCATTTGACCATCTGGGAGCAGGGAAAGGTATTGCCGTTAACCCCGCCGCATGATATATTAGGTAAGGTTATCGGGGAATATTTACCGGAAGATGCAGTTCTTCGTGCCATGATGAAGAAAAGCTATGAGATTCTGGTGAATCATCCGATCAATCTGGAACGGAAAGCAAAGGGGTTAAATCCTGCGAATTCCATCTGGTTCTGGGGCGCCGGCACAAGACCGGCACTTTCCTCCTTCGAGGAGAAGAACCATAAGAAGGGCGTCATGATCTCTGCAGTCGATCTGTTAAAGGGGATTGCGGTTGGCGCAGGGCTTAAGAACATTACAGTAGAAGGTGCGACCGGCGGGCTGGAGACCAATTATGAGGGCAAGGCAGAGGCTGCGATTCAGGCATTACTGAAGGATGGCTATGATTTTGCCTATATCCATGTGGAAGCACCGGATGAAATGGGGCATCAGGGAAGCCTGGAGCGGAAGATCAGGGCCATTGAATATCTGGACGACCGGCTGATCCGGTTAGTCAAGGAAGCCTTTGATGCTGCCGGAGAAGATGTCCGCATTCTGATCCTGCCGGATCATCCGACTCCGATCGTCAGACGGACCCACGTCAGCGATCCGGTACCATATATGCTGTATGACAGCACGGAACCCGTGGAAAACCGGTTCCGGTATAATGAAAGGGAAGCAAAGGCAAGCGGGATCTATGTGGCAGAAGGCCATACGATCATAGACCATTTGTTTGAGAAATAAGAATCTAGGAGGAAGTCATGTTAGTAGTAAAGAAATTCGGCGGTACTTCCGTAGCCAACAAGGAACGAATCTATAACGTAGCAAACCGGTGTATCGAGGACTACAAAAAGGGCAATGATGTTGTCGTAGTATTATCCGCGATGGGGAAATATACGGATGAGTTAATTGATATGGCAAAGGATATCAATCCGAATCCACCCAAACGGGAGATGGATATGTTATACACCATCGGAGAACAGATGTCGGTTGCATTAATGGCGATGGCAATGAATCAGTTAGGTGTTCCTGCTGTATCTCTGAATGCATTTCAGGTCAGCATGCATACGACCAGTGTGTATGGCAATGCAAGATTAAAGCGGATTGACAGTGAGCGGATCCGAAATGAACTGGAACAGAGAAAGATCGTGATCGTCACCGGTTTCCAGGGGGTTGATAAATACGATAATTATACTACGCTGGGACGGGGGGGATCGGATACCACTGCAGTTGCGCTGGCAGCAGCCCTGAATGCGGATTCCTGTGAGATCTTTACCGACGTGGACGGTGTATTCACCGCAGACCCGCGTAAGGTTCCTTCAGCAAAGAAATTAGAGGTGATTTCCTATGATGAAATGCTGGAGCTGGCAACCCTGGGTGCAGGTGTCCTGCATAACCGTTCGGTAGAACTGGCTAAGAAATACGGAGTACGTTTGGTCGTGCGTTCCAGTCTGAACACATCAGAAGGAACTATAGTGAAGGAGGTAGGAAGCATGGAGAAGATGCTGGTAAGCGGAGTCGCTGCCGATAAAGATACAACAAGAGTTTCATTAATTGGATTAAAGGATGAGCCGGGTGTGGCATTCCGGTTATTCAACCATCTGGCAAGACACAATATTAATGTTGATATGATCTTACAGTCTGTCGGACGGGAGGGCACCAAGGATATCACCTTTACCACGACAGAGGATAATGCGCAGGAGGCAGTGGAGATCGTAGAGCGTCACTTCCATGAGTATGAGAAGATTGACGTGGAGAAGGATGTTGTAAAGGTATCCATCGTTGGCGCCGGTATGCAGAGTAATCCGGGTGTGGCTGCCAAGATGTTCGAATGTCTGTATGATGAGGGCATTAATATTAAGATGATCTCGACCTCGGAGATTCGCGTCAGTGTACTGATCAGTGAGAAGTATACGGAGAAGGCAATGAATGCCATCCATGAGAAATTTTCTCTGGGTGAGTAATAGAAAGTACAGAAAAGCATAGAAAGAGTAAGGAAGGCTGAAACACTGGATTATGAGTGTTTCAGCCTTTTTGCCCGCCTACTCCGCACCGGCGAAGGTAGGCAGGAATCCGCACCCCAGTCTTTTTCCATGTTCGATACAGTCCAGCAATTCGGAGATCAGACGTAAAGCTACCGGCTTTGCCAGTTCATAGCGTCTTCTCAGCTCTGCATCACTCTCCGCAAATTCCGGCTTCGGCTGCGGCGGAATGACCATGCCGGCAATGCTTTCATATTTCCCGATCAGACGCAGGACGAAGAAGATCGTCCGTTTTATAATATTGCTTTCCTTCATACGCAATGCGTCATTGCACCAGATCATCATACGAAGGGCGCTGAGAATCTGCTTTCCCGTGGTGCGGCCATAGAATTGATGAATGACTGCCGCATTCCGGCGGGATACCTTTAGGGATCCGGTAACGAGAGTATTCAGCGGCAGGTGATCCTCTACGATCAGAGAACGTTCGAAGGAACCCTCGATCGCAGAATGATTCAGATGCTTTTCTTCTATGATCCGGTAGATATAGGAATGGCAGGTCAGATCCAGTGCATAGTGGCAGACCATACCGCAGATATAGGCAGTAAATGCCGCCCGGTTCCGGCGGTTCCGGATGATCCTTGACGCAGGCTCGAAGAACTTCCGGCCCGGCCATTTGTGGATCTGGCTTCCCAATCGATTCACATAATTCCGGTAGAAGGGGCGGTAAAAGAACAGAAGATCCGGCCCCTGAAGTCCGATGTCGAACAGCTCCCGGTAAGGAGCGATCTGGTTTCTTACGGTGTCTGGTAATTGTTCTATCATATCCCGCCCGAAGCGGTAATGTGCATATACAGATGGCATAATGTATTCCTTTCTTCCTGACACTTACTTTGTCAGCTTAGTTGTAGTCTCGCTGTACAGGTCTTCCATTCTGGTCTGATGGGCCTTCAGCCATTTCTTGTTTTCATACATGTTCAGGTCTGCCTGCTGATAGGTATCCATCAGCTTTTTCTCCGGAGATGTCGCATCATAAAGCGCATAGCCGTATGCGATGCTGATACGGAACGGCAGCTCTGCCGTCCGGTTGCATTCTGCGATAAGCTGGCGGAACTGCTTAAGGCCCAGATCACAGCGTTGTTTTACATCCTCGCCGCTTAGCAGGATGGAGAATTCATCCCCGCCGATCCGGTAACAGTCGCAATTCAGATCCCGGAATGCATCTCTGATCAGGGTGGCACTATGGATCAGCAGATTGTCACCGGCCTGATGACCCATATGGTCATTGACAAACTTCAGATCATTCACGTCGAACATGATAATGCCGATAGAAGGCAGTTCTTCCTTTTGCTTCTCCAGGTTGACAAGGTGCTCCTGAAAGGCAGTCCGGTTGCCGATTCCGGTCAGACCGTCCCGATAGGCCAGCTGGCTGACAAATTCCGTCTGAATTCCAAGCTTTACTGCATTTATGGTCTTTTCCAGGGAAGATGTACCATAGCAGATGATAAAGATCAGCAGTCCAATCCTGACAAACATCGCGGAATCGCCGGTAATGCCCAGATAGAACCGGACAATATCAATACCGGTAGCGATGGATATACAACTGAGACCAATGCCACGCAGGATCCGGTAAATATTTTTTACCGTGTTCTTTCCCTTGATCAGAGAATTCTTGGTTATCGTATAAAGCAGGATCAGTGCTGAGATTCCAAGAACAACGTGAGTAATATTTAAGGTCTCATGAATATCTGCAATATCCAGCAGATGCAGTACCATACAGACTGCGAAGCCGGTAATGGAAAGAATACTGATCAGAGGAATAACGAAATTCTTCCGGAAACCGAATGCAGAATCCAGATAAAGTACCATGGGGATCGGGATCAGCATCAGTGATGAACAGGATATAAAGGAAATCAAACGACTGTCACCCCAGAACAACTGAAGCAGATTCGTCTCTGTCAGGCACCAGATGGCAATGCTGACAGCAAAGAGACCGAGATAAAGCAGTTCATGGTTCTTCTTTGCCTGCATGTTAATGGGAATATCGGCAAACATTAATAAGAGACCCACAAATAACAGCAGGATACAGGTGATCAGCGCAACTGTCTTGCTCTGCAGCGTATCCAGTATGACACTGCCGGGAGATCCGAGATATACGTTGCTTAAACCGGTTCTGGCACTCTTATATACCGTAGTGATACGAAGTTCAAGTTGTTTACCGGCATCCTCCGGCGACAGAGTAATGTAATTCCAGCGTGTACCGAGGGACTTCGGATAAAATATGCTTTCCGGTACATAAGGATTATAGACCAGTCTTCCATCAATATATACCTGATAGTAAATATTCTTACTGCGGAAACAGAAAGCAGTATCCGCTGCAATGGTATCCGGTAACGTATGATAAATACTGAATTGCTGATATGGCGTTACGGAGTCGGATTCCGCCAGCCGGTTCAGGATGACAGGCTCGTTTGTTTCATTGCGCCAGCCCGTATCAAAAGGAACCGGTTCAGAAAAACAGGCCTGTATGGTGTCTGGTCCCTGGTAGCGGAGTGCCAGCCACGCAACGATCCCGGTAATGGATATTGCCATGATCAGATATAAAATGAAAAAGGTTCTTTTTTTATGCTCCATGCATGCTCCCCTCTCATAAAATTCGAGATACTAATATTTTAAGATAACTGGAATAGAATGTCAATGTAAGACGGAGCTGTGAGGGGCAGTTGGGGAAGAATGCTTGCAAAACCTTGGCGTTTAGTATACAATAATCTAAATATGCAAATTTTTTTGTGATCAAAATCTGTCAGTTGAGTTGGAGGCTGTTATGTCAGTTCAGGACTATTTAGAAGCGTTAAAGCTGGGAAAAAAAGATTATCGGGCAAGGATCAATAAAGGCCAGTATCCGTATCTGCCGGTATTGGATGAGATCTTATCCCAGGTTGAGATAGAAAAAGAAATGAATTTAGGTCTGGTGCAGGTCCCGTTAAAACTGGTGACAGGAACCAGTACCCGGGCAAGAACCAATGCCTTTGCCGGCAATTTTATGCCGATACTGGATTGGGGGTCCGAATTTGGCGCCAAATGGGCAGCGCTTTATGACAGTCAGATGGAGGAGGGAATCCGGGAACCCATCAAGGCTTATGAATATATGAACCGCTATTATGTTGTAGAAGGAAATAAGCGGGTCAGTGTACTGAAATATTGTGATGCCGTTACCATACCCGCCATGGTGACCCGGAAGGTGCCAAAACGGACGGATGAGTCAGAGAATAAGATTTATTACGAATTCATGGACTTTAATAAGGTTTCCGGAATTAATAACATCTGGTTTTCCAAGGAGGGAAGCTTCCCGAAGCTGATAGAAGTACTTGGCTTTGAACCGGAGCAGGAGTGGACAGAAGAAGAACGGAAAGATTTTTCTTCTGCATATCTGGCATTTTCTACCGCATATAAGCAAAAGGGAGGAAAGAAGCTTCCGATCACGACCGGTGATGCATTTCTTGCATTTCTGAATATATACGGGTACCAGGAAACGAAGGAAATGACGAGTGCAGAATTGGCAGATGGGATTGTGAAGATATGGAAGGAATTCCGGATCCTCTGTAATGATGAAGTTGTAGAGCTTCGGATGGCTCCCGTCGACACAGGCAAGAAGAATGTATTAAACTACCTGCTTCCTGCCAATGCAAAGAAGTTGAAGGTTTCCTTTGTGTATGACAAATCGCCGAATAATTCGGACTGGAACTACGGTCACGAGCTGGGCAGAAAGTACATTCAGGATTTATTCTCAAATCAGATCGAGACAGAGGCGGTGGAGAATGTAACGCCGGGGGAAAATGCAGCAGTTGTACTGGAGGATCTGATCGAACACGGAAGCGATATCATATTTACCACGACCTCCCAGATGATACCGCCGAGCCTGAAGGCGGCAGTAGAGCATCCGCAGGTAAAGATCCTGAACTGCTCGCTGAATTCCACGCACCAGTACATCCGTACCTATTATGCGCGGATGTATGAAGGAAAGTTCCTGACAGGTGTCATAGCAGGATCCTTAACAGAGAATAATAAGATCGGTTATGTGGCAGATTATCCGATCTATGGCCTTACGGCAAACATCAATGCATTTGCTCTGGGTGCGAAGTTCGTCAATCCAAGGGCAAGGGTATATCTGGAATGGTCAACCCTAAAGGATCATGATCTGTATAAGACCTTTTGGGAACAGCAGATTTCCTATGTATCCAATCAGGATATGATCACCCCGGAAAATGCCTCCCGACAGTTTGGCCTGTATCACATTAATAATGATGAAATTACGAATCTGGTCATGCCGGTATGGAACTGGGGTATATTTTATGAGAAATTGCTGCAAAGTATTATCAGCGGTTCCTGGAAGAAGGAAGACGATACCGAGGGAAAACGGGCATTAAATTACTGGTGGGGCATGTCTGCCGGTGTGATTGATATTATCTGTTCCCAGAATCTGCCGGCATCTACAAGACAACTGGTGGATTTACTAAAGCAACTGATCTGTAAGGGAGAATTCGATCCTTTTGATGGAGAGATCATTGCGCAGGATGGAGCTGTTAAGAGCAGGGCAGGAGAACGAATGCAGCCGGAGGAAATTGTGACAATGGACTGGCTGGTCGATAATGTAGTTGGTTACATACCTACGATAGGAGGCTTAAAGGAGGAAGCAAAACCTGTAGTTTCCATGCAGGGAGTTGCAAAGAGCAAGAAGGAAGAATAAGAATGCGAATTTTGGTACTGGCAGATGTGGAATCTAAGTATTATTGGGACTATTTTGAGAAGAGTAAGCTGGATGGGATTGATCTGATCCTTTCCTGCGGTGACTTAAAACCGGAATATTTATCCTTTCTGGCTACATTTGCGAAAATCCCAATTTTATATGTAAGAGGAAATCATGACGATATCTATGAAACTCATCCGCCGGAAGGGTGTATCTGTATTGAAGATACCATATATAATTACCAGGGAGTCCGGATTCTGGGACTCGGCGGTTCCATCCGATACAAGCAGGGAAGGAACCAGTATACACAGGCAGAGATGAAGAACAGATTGTTGAAGCTATGGTGGAAGATCAGGAAGAATAAGGGAATTGATATTCTTCTTACTCATGCACCGGCCTATCATGTGAATGATGGAGATGACCGGCCGCATGAGGGCTTTGAGGCATTTGTTCAGATCATGGATACCTATAAACCAAAGTGTTTTATACATGGACATGTACATCTGACCTATTCCCGTTCTCATAAGAGGGAAAGCATGTACAATGAGACCCGGATCATCAATGGATTTGAAAAGTACATTTTCGATTATTGAGCTTAAGAATACGATTAAAAGGAGATTGCAATGAAAGAAGTTGAGAACAGATTTGAGGATGAGATCATCAATCCGGCATTGATGCTGGCGATCAGCAGAATGAAAGAAAACAATAATCCGGATACGCAGAATAAGATGGTGCAGGAGGCTATGAATGCGAAATTTCTGGTGCCATGCATCATGCAGTTTAAGCCGGGTACAGAGGAAGAACCGCGACGGGATCCAGGGAATACAGTCGTGAATTTCCGGATGTTGAAGGATCCCAATGACAAACTGTTCTTTATGGTATTTACCGATATGGAGGAGTTTCAGAAATGGGAGGATAATGATAAGCAGAATGTAATGGTACTCGGATTTGACAACCTGGCATCCATGGTGGCCAGTGAAAAGAGTGATACCGGCGGTTTTGTGATCAATCCTTCTTCTACCAATATCGTATTCCGGAAGGAAGTGATCAAAAATATCGTAGTAAACCGGGAGAAGGCAATCGCAGAAGGAAAGATTGTCAGAATGACAGGAGAGGAAGCAAGAGCGTTGCGGGCGGAGCGGAATAAGAAAGAAGAAACAGGCGGAGAACTGGGATGAAATTAACGATGTTGGGTACCGGGAATGCTACTGTAACAGAATGCTTTAATACCTGCTTCGTTTTTTCAAATGAAGAAAACATGCATTTCCTGATCGACACCGGCGGTGGTAACCGGATCTTAAAGGTATTAAAGGACTGCAATATTGATCTGGACGGGATTCATGACATTTTCCTGACCCACGAGCATATAGATCATCTGCTGGGAATCCTGTGGCTGATCCGTACCATTGGGACGAAGATCGATCAGGGCGGTTATGAAGGAACCCTGAGCATTTACTGTCATAGTGAGCTGATCGGGAAGGTATGTGCCATGGCAGAGATGACGATCCAGCAGAAGATATGCAGACATATAGGAAAGGAAATACTATTTGTCGCCATTGAGACCGGAGATCAGATGAAGATACTGGATAGTGATGTGACCTTTTTTGATATCGGATCCACAAAGGCGAAACAGTTCGGATTTACCATGGTAACAAAGGATGGGATCAAGCTCTCCTGTCTGGGAGATGAGCCATACAATCCGGAGAATGAGAGTTTTGTTCAGAACAGCGACTGGCTGATGCATGAAGCATTCTGTTTATATGGGGAAGCAGATCGGTTTCAGCCGTATGAAAAGCATCACAGTACCGTAAAGGAGGCCTGTGAAACAGCCTCCTGCTTAGGTGTGAGTCATCTGATCCTGTATCATACGGAGGAAACACATCTGAGAAACCGGAAGGAATTGTATACGGAGGAAGGAAGCAGATATTATTCGGGAAATCTGTATGTGCCGGATGATCTGGAATGGTTCGAGATCAGACGGTCATTGCGGTTTCCCAATACATAAAAGCGAAAGATGATCGAAGGATTTTGTTAAAATGATAAGGGGAGGACGAATATGGGTAAGGTGATCAAGAAGTGTCTTGCATGTGGTACGCTGAATCAGTATGATGCAAAGACCTGTAAAAAATGTGAATGTCCTTTGCTGGCAGATGTTGATCAGGAGGACGAGATTCTGGGGATTGATCCGATGGAGGCGGCGTTGGATGATGCCGTGCAGGCGCAGGAGGATGACGTTGTTGCACAGATTCTGCGGGAGCAGGCAGAGAATGCGAAGAAGATCGTAGCGAAAGAAAAGGAGATCGAAGAACGCAGGCAAAAGAGACTGTCCAGATCGACCGGAACCTCCCGCTTCGGTGTACCATCGGAAGGGGGCGGTTCTTCCTTTGGCTTCTCTCTGGGCGGAGAAGGCAGAAGCGTGGCACCACAACGAACCGGAACGGCTTCAGCCGGCAGGAGTACGGGTGGCTCCGGCGGTTTTCGGATCAGTAACGGAGAATATCAGGTAAGAGATGAGAATGCACCGGGTCAGGTGAATTTAGGAGGCGGCTCCCTGCGAATGCAGGCAATCCGGCAGAATCAGACCGGACAGGGTGGAGAAGCGCCGGATAAAAAGAAGAAAAAGAAATAAACAGAACATTCAGAAAGAAGTGACAGGAATGCGGATTGGCAGAAATGAGCCTTGTTGGTGTGGAAGCGGAAAAAAATATAAGACATGTCATATGCAGTTAGACGAAAAGCTGACAGCTTACCAGTTAAAGGGAGCAAAGGTGCCGACTCATAAGATGATAAAAACACAGGAACAGATTGATGGCATACGGAAGGCCGGCGAAGTCAATACCAGAGTGCTGGATTATGTAGAGCCATTTGTAACGGAAGGAATTTCAACCGGTGAGCTGAACCGGCTGGTACATGAATATACACTGGAGTTGGGAGGGATTCCGGCACCGCTGAATTATAAGGGATATCCCAAGAGTGTATGTACTTCCATTGATGAGGTGGTATGCCATGGCATACCGGATGATAAGCGGATCCTGCAGTCCGGCGAGATCGTGAATGTCGATTGTACGACCATATACAATGGTTATTATGGAGATGCCTCCAGAATGTATTGTATCGGTGAGGTCACGCCGGAAAAGCAGCAGCTGGTACAGGTGACGAAGGAATGTCTGGATATTGGTTACCAGATGGTAAAGCCATGGACGTTCCTGGGAGATATGGGGGTTGCAGTGAACCAGCATGCCATGGAGCATGGCTACAGCGTGGTCCGGGAGATCGGCGGTCATGGCGTGGGTGTGGAGTTTCATGAGGATCCCTGGGTCAGCCACATCGGGCGGCCGGGCGGTGATTATCTCTTGGCGCCGGGAATGGTATTTACCATTGAGCCGATGGTGAACATGGGGAAAGCGGATATCTGGGAGGATGAGACAGACGGCTGGACGGTACGGACAGTAGATGGAAGTCCCTCTGCCCAGTGGGAATATACCATTTTAGTAACCGAAACCGGGGCAGAGATTTTATCCCGTTGACAGGAGGAAACATAAGATGAAATTATTTCAGGGAATGCGGGGAAGTATTTTGATCTTCTCTATTATATATGTGCTGATCGGATTATTGCTGCTCATCATGTCAGATGCGTCCATGCTGACCGTCAGCTATGTCTTTGCAGTCCTTCTTGTCATAACCGGACTGATCCTGACGATGTATTATATCGGACGGGAGGTAACGATTGCGAATGAGAGCTATGATCTGGTTGCCGGTGTTGTATCTGCCAGTGCCGGTGTCTATCTGCTGTTGCATGCAAAGGAGTTATACCCTATGCTGCCGGCCGTTATGGGGCTGCTGGTGATCTTAAGCGGCATCATTACCTTTCAGAATGCATTGGATATGCGACGGACAAAGCAGGTTTTCTGGGCTCCGGTTTTTCTGGTCTCCCTGATCAGCATTGCACTGGGCTTTGTGGTATTGTATTTTCCGTTTGAAAAGTCCAGTAATTATCTTCGTGTGATCGGAATCTCCATGTTCATAAGCGGTGGGATTGACATCCTGACTGCTGTCTGGCAGGCAGTAAAGCAGCATGGTGCGGACACCATATCTGGAGAAGTCCGTTCTGCAGTCGGCAGGGCGAAGCAGGAGGTAGTAGAAACCGCAGTGCAGGTAAAAAAAGAAGTTGCAACCATGAAGGAGAACAAGTATAATAAGGCATTGGAAAAAACGAAAGGAAGCAATAAGAAAATGGAAGTAATATATTCGAGTACCAGAAATGCATCTGAAACTGCAACAGCATCCCAGGCAATATTAAAGGGTCTGGCGGAAAACGGAGGATTGTTTGTTCCTAATACCATCCCGGCACTGGATGTCGCATTTGAGGATCTGGCAAAGATGTCATATCAGGAAGTGGCCTATGAGGTCATGAGCCGGATGCTGACTGACTTTACGGAAGAGGAATTAAAGAACTGTATACGCAGTGCGTATGATTCCAAGTTCGACACGCCCCAGATCGCTCCATTACGGAAGGTGCATGGTGCCAATTACCTGGAATTATTCCATGGTTCCACGATTGCTTTCAAGGATATGGCTTTATCCATCTTACCATACCTGCTGACCACTTCAGCAAAGAAGAACCGGATTAAGAATGATATTGTGATCCTGACTGCTACCTCCGGCGATACCGGAAAAGCAGCACTGGCCGGTTTTGCAGATGTACCGGGAACCAGAATTATCGTATTTTATCCAAAGAATGGTGTCAGCCCAATCCAGGAGAAGCAGATGCTGACGCAGAAAGGGGATAATACTGCAGTGGTTGGTATCATCGGTAATTTTGATGATGCACAGACCGGGGTTAAGAATATGTTCAATGACAAGGAATTTGCCGGAGAGATGGAGGCAGCCAATATGCAGTTTTCTTCTGCAAATTCCATTAATATCGGACGTCTGGTTCCGCAGATGGTATATTATGTATATGCTTATTCCAGACTGGTAGCAGATGGTACGCTGCAGGCGGGAGAGCCGATGAATGTAGTGGTACCGACCGGTAACTTTGGCAATATCCTGGCTGCTTATTATGCAAAGGAGATGGGACTGCCGATCCGGAAGTTTATCTGTGCCTCCAATGAGAATAAAGTGCTGTATGATTTCTTCCAGACCGGGGAATATGATAAGAATCGGGACTTTATCCTGACCTCCTCACCATCCATGGATATTCTGATCTCCAGCAATCTGGAACGTCTGATCTATAAGATCGCAGGAAATGATGCCGGGAAAAATGCAGCTCTCATGAAACAGTTAAATGAGGAAGGAAGATATACCATCTCTCCGGAGATGAAAGAACGTCTGTCTGAGTTCTATGGCGGTTATGCAAGTGAATCAGAAACCGCTGCAACCATTAAGAAGGTATATGATATCGCTGCCTATATCATGGATACACATACTGCTGTTGCAGCGACAGTATACGATAAATATGTGGCAGAAACCGGAGATAAGACACCGACTGTGATCGCTTCTACTGCCAGCCCGTATAAATTTACCCGAAGCGTCATGAATGCCATTGACAGGGATTATGACAGCAAAGGTGATTTTGAACTGGTGGACGAACTGAACCGTTTGTCCGGAGTGGCAGTTCCACAGGCAATCGAGGATATCCGTTCTGCACCGATCCTGCATGATACAGTATGTGATAAGAGCGAGATGAAGACAGTGGTAAAAAAGATATTAGGAATATAATGTATTACAAGACTGTTCATTCGTACCTTCCAGTCTATAAATAAAACCGGGACCGCATTACTTGAATGATCAAGGCACATGGGTTCTGCCCATGTGCCTTATTTTGTGCGAAAGCACAGGACAGGAAGAGCGTTTATATTAAGAATGATGAATAAGGAGGAACCATGTATACCATAGAAACACAAACAAGCTTTGACAGTGCTCACTTTCTGGCAGGTTATCAGGGAAAGTGCGGTAACATTCACGGACACCGCTGGACGGTGAAGGTGATCGCAAAAGGAGAAGCCTTAGAAGAGAACAGGGCGCAGACCAGAGGGATGCTGATGGATTTTTCCCAGTTAAAGGCGGCTCTGCAGGAAATGGGAAATGCAATGGATCATGTGTTGATCCTGGAACGTGGAACCATGGCGGAGGATACGCTTGAGTGTTTAAAGCGGGATGGCTTTCGGATGGTGGAGGTGGATTTTCGCCCTACCGCAGAGAATCTTGCCCGGTGGTTTTATGACAGACTCATGGAGCAGGGATTTTCCCTGCAATCCGTTGTGGTTTATGAGACCCCGAATAATTGTGCTGCATATGGAGCGGAATAGGAGTATATATGGAATACAGGATAGCAGAGACATTTGTGAGCATCAATGGTGAAGGACAGCATGCCGGTGAACTTGCAGTATTTATCCGGTTTGCCGGTTGTAATCTGAACTGCAGCTACTGTGATACCGCCTGGGTCAATCAGAAGGATGCAGAGGTTCAGAGTATGAGTGGAGAAGCCCTGACTGCCTATGTCAGGGAATCCGGAGTACGGAATGTTACGATCACCGGTGGTGAGCCCCTGATACAGCCGGGGATACAGGAATTGTTGGAGCAACTGGGAAGCATACCGGATATCCGGATAGAGATTGAGACCAACGGAAGCATTGCGATCCGGCCTTTTACCGGTCTCAGGATCCGACCGTCTTTTACCCTGGATTATAAGCTGCCGGGAAGCGGTATGGAAGCAGCCATGCAGACAGAGAACTACCGTTATCTGGAACAGGGGGATACGGTAAAGTTCGTGATTTCAGATCAGGAGGATTTAAGGCGGGCGAGGCAGATCATACAGGAGCATCATCTGCAGGGAACCTGTGGGATCTATTTCAGTCCGGTATTCGGACGGATCGAACCTGTGGAAATTGTCAATGACATGCTGGCTCATAAATTGAACCAGGTACATATGCAGCTACAACTGCATAAGTTTATCTGGTCGCCGGAGCAGCGCGGGGTATAGGAGGAAATAAAGATGGCGATTGATACAAAAGCAATAGAAGAGCATATCCGGGGAATCCTGCTGGCATTAGGAGAGGATCCGGACCGGGAAGGCTTGCGGGAGACCCCGGAGCGGGTCGCAAGAATGTACGAAGAGATATTTGAGGGAATGAATTATTCCAATGCAGAGATTGCCCGGATGTACGGGAAGAGTTTCCAGGCGCCGGACGGTCAGGATGACATGGTGGTAGTGAAGGACATCGAGGTATTCAGTTATTGTGAGCATCATATGGCATTAATGTATGATATGAAGGTCAGTGTGGCATATCTGCCGGGAGAACGGGTTCTTGGATTAAGCAAGCTTGCCCGGATCGCAGATATGGCGGCAAAGCGGCTGCAGTTACAGGAGCGGATCGGTTCGGATATCGCAGAGATCATTCAGATGGCATCGGATACACCGGATGTTGCAGTTCTGATCACAGCGAATCATAGCTGCATGACAGCAAGGGGAATCAGGAAGCCCTCCGCTAAGACAGTCACAACTACGTTTCGCGGACGCTTTGAAACGGAGTCTTTCTTGCAGGATCGTTTCTTTAGGATGCTGAATCAGCAGTAAATGGAAGAAGGAGGAGATCAGAATGAAGAATAAACGACAGGCAGTTGTCATATTCAGCGGCGGACAGGACAGTACCACATGTCTCTTCTGGGCGCGCAAGCAGTACGAGGAGGTGATCGCCATTTCCTTTGACTACGGGCAGCGGCACAGGAAGGAGCTGGAATGTGCGGCAGCGCTGGCAGAAGAATACGGGGTTGAGCATCATATATTAGACCTGCATCTCCTGAATGAACTGGCACCCAATTCCCTGACCCGGAGTGAGATCACAGTAGATCCGGATGCCCCGGAAACCGGTACGCCCAACAGCTTTGTGGATGGAAGAAATATGGTATTCTTAACCTATGCTGCCATCTTTGCAAAGCAGCGGGGAATTACAGATCTGATCACGGGAGTTTCCCAGAGTGATTTTAGCGGATATCCGGATTGCAGGGATGTATTTATCAAATCACTGAATACAACGCTCAATCTGGCAATGGATTATGAATTCGATATCCGGACGCCCTTAATGTGGATTGATAAAGAGGCAACCTGGGCCATGGCAGATGACCTGGGGATTCTGGATGTCATATACAGAAAAACCCTGACCTGCTATAACGGGATCATTGGTCAGGGCTGTGGAAACTGTCCGGCCTGTAAGCTGCGACAAAAGGGATACGACCGGTATATGCAGCAGAAGAAAAAGTAGCATCAGCGGATGATCTGTAACGCTTTCTGGTGGTTTTCTATGATGACATTCTTATGATTGCCACCGAATTCACCATCCATGACCCATGGAATCTCTTCCTCCGATGTAATTTCAATGGCAGAGGCTTTAAAGCAATACATGTATTTTTCATTTACCTCACTGATCAGGAGAGAATTGATGATTGCCTGAAGCTCGATCGCATTGGAGGGAGTTTTGATCAACAGACATTCAAATATTCCGTCATCGAATTTCACATCTTCCGCCAGTACCACATTCCGCATGCCGCCGACAGAAAGAGAATTCGTGATCATGGCATAGATAAAGCTGTCTGTAATCTCCTGATCCTCATAGCGTATGGTTGCGCGATAGGAGGTGATCGTATTCAGACTCCGGATTCCTTTCATAATATAGGCAGCATGTCCGAATACATTCTTTACCTGCTGATCTGTGGAATAGGAGATTTCTGTAAATGCGCCAAACGCAGCAATATAGACGAAGTAATCCTTCTGGTTGAAGGAGCCGATATCTATCGGGAATGGATGTCCGCTGGTAATGTTCGTAACAGCAGCCAGAGGTTCTAAAGGAATCCCCAGACTTCTGGCAAAGTCATTGGTAGAGCCGGCTGGTATATAGCCCAGAGGGATACTGCATTTGCTGATCATAAATCCGGTTACCACATCATCCAGGGTACCGTCCCCGCCGGCACACACGATCAGATCATAATCACTGCCTTCCGAGATGACGATATTCCTTCCATCAAAGGGTTGTCTGGTCGGGTAGACCGTAACCCGGTATCCGGCCTCGGAAAATGCATTTATAACATCAAAGAGGCGATCCTTAATATGTGTCTTTCCCGCAGTCGGATTCAGAATAAATAACATTTCATGCTTCATGGAAGCTTCCTCCTATCAGATTAGTTCTAAAAAATCATATAGTTTAGTATATTATAACCGGAAAAAAATGACAATATTAAAATAACAGTTGAAGCATGCACAAAGGATAGAGAAGTGCGTGCAACAGGAATACTTGCCAATGCGGATAAAATAAATTATAATAAATCAATGTGTTATCACATGGAAAGGGAAGTATGATTATGGGAAAATATTTTGGTACAGACGGATTTCGTGGAGAAGCAAATATAAATTTAACGGTTGAGCATGCCTATCAGGTTGGCCGGTTTCTGGGATATTATTACGGGAAACAAAAGGATGGCGAGCGGGCAAGAGTCGTGATCGGCAAGGATACCAGGCGCTCCAGTTACATGTTTGAATATGCTCTGGTTTCCGGCTTGACTGCCAGTGGCGCAGATGTATGTCTCATGCATGTGGTTCCGACCCCCGGCGTTTCCTATATTACACGGATTGACGAGTTTGACTGTGGGATTATGATCTCTGCCAGCCACAATCCTTTTTATGATAACGGGATTAAGATCATTAACGGCAATGGTTCTAAGATGGAAGCGGAGGTAGAGGAGCAGATTGAAGCCTATATTGACGGAAAGCTTGGAGAAATTCCCCTTGCCACCAGAGAGAATATCGGACGGACCACGGACTATGCCAGCGGAAGGAATCGTTATATCGGTTACCTGATGACCCTGGCTACCCGTTCCTTCAAGAATGTCCGGGTTGGCCTGGATTGTGCCAATGGTGCTTCTTCTACGGTAGCAAAGTATGTATTTGAAGCATTAGGTGCAAAGACCTATGTCATCAATGCAGAGCCGGACGGTACGAATATCAATGATGGATGCGGCTCTACCCATATTGAGGTATTGCAGGAATTTGTAAAGCGGAAGAATCTGGATATCGGATTTGCTTATGACGGAGATGCAGACCGGTGTCTGGCTGTGGATGATAAGGGGGAAGTCATTGATGGAGATAAGATTCTATATATGTGCGGCAGGTATCTGAAGTCCAGAGGCGAGCTTGCCAATGATACGGTCGTAACTACGGTAATGTCGAATCTTGGTCTGTATAAGGCATTTGACCGCTGCAAGATTAAATATGAAAAGACTGCAGTAGGAGATAAGTATGTATATGAAAATATGCTGGAGAACGGGCACTCTCTGGGTGGTGAGCAGTCCGGTCATATTATTTTCAGTAAATTTGCCACTACCGGTGATGGTGTCCTGACTTCCCTGAAGATTATGGAGGTTATGTTAGAAAGCAAACAGAAGGTATCTGAGCTGTTTCATGATCTGACCATTTATCCGCAGCTGCTTGAGAATGTCAGGGTGAAGAGTAAGCCGGAGGCAAAGGCAGATGAGGATGTCTGTGCCCTGGTAGCAGAGATTGAGAAGGAACTGGGAGAGGATGGAAGAATACTCTTGCGTGAAAGTGGTACAGAACCGCTGATCCGTGTTATGGTAGAAGCAAAAACGGATGAGCTCTGCCGGAAATATGTGGATCAGGTAGTCGATCTGCTGAAGAGAAAGGGACACAGTGTGGATTCCGGCAGTTGATGGGTGTGATTTATGGCTCGTGATCGGAATTTACATAAATTTCATTACTTTCCTATAAATATGGATAGAATTTGATTTTGCTTTTTGCTATAATTTCTGTTAGTAATATACTGAAACAGGATCTATGCTTAGGAAAAGGACGGATTCGACGTACCGTTAATGGAGGAAGATATGTCAAAGGATATCATTGAAAACAACGAAACCAAGGATGAAGAATACGAAAATTACTGTTATCTCTGCCGGAGACCGGAGCATACGGCAGGTAAGCTCATACATTTACCGAATGATATTTATATTTGTGCGGATTGTATGCAGAATACCTTTGATACTTTTCATAACAGCAGTGGGATGCAGTTTATGGATCTGACGAATTTTGACATGTCCCAGTTGAACATGAAAGGAGCGCAGAGTATTCCGAAATCGCAGAAGATAAAGAAAAAGAAAAAAGAGGAAAAGAAGCAGCCGGAATTAGATATTAAGACGATACCGGCACCACATATTATGAAGGCCCAACTGGACGAGTACGTAATAGGACAGGATTATGCAAAAAAGGTTATTTCCGTAGCCGTATATAATCATTACAAGCGGGTATTGACGGATACGATGGACGATATTGAGATCGAGAAGTCCAATATGCTGATGATCGGACCAACGGGAAGCGGAAAGACCTATCTGGTTAAAACAATCGCCCGGTTATTAAATGTACCGCTGGCGATCACGGATGCCACTACCTTGACGGAGGCAGGCTATATTGGAGATGACGTGGAAAGCGTGTTATCCAAGCTGCTGGCAGCAGCAGATAATGATGTCGAGCGGGCAGAACGGGGGATCGTATTCATTGATGAGATTGATAAGATCGCCAAGAAGAGGAATACTAACAGCCGGGATGTAAGCGGAGAATCTGTTCAGCAGGGACTTCTGAAGCTGCTGGAAGGTGCAGAGGTCGAGGTACCGGTCGGTGCCGGCAGTAAGAATGCCATGGTACCGCTGACTACGATCAATACGAAGAATATATTGTTTATCTGTGGCGGTGCATTTCCGGATATAGAAGATATTATTAAAGCCAGACTGAATAAACAGGCTTCCATTGGTTTTCGGGCGGATCTGAAGGATAAATATGACAAGGATGAGAATCTGTTACGAAAGGTTACGATCGAGGATCTGCGGGAATTTGGCATGATACCGGAGTTTCTGGGACGACTTCCTGTGATTTATACCTTAGATGCCCTGGATCAGTCCATGATGGTTCAGATTTTAAAGGAACCAAAGAATGCGATCCTGAAGCAATATCAGAAGCTGTTGAGCCTGGATGAGGTAGACCTGCAGTTTGATGACTCCGCCTACGAAGCAATCGCGGAAAAGGCGATGGAAAAGAAGACAGGAGCAAGAGCTCTTCGGGCGATCATTGAAGAATTCATGCTGGATATCATGTATCAGATCCCAAGAGATGACAGCATCGGCAGGGTAACGATCACCGGTGATTATATTCGGGGAACCGGAGCTCCGCTGATTGACATGCGCGGCGTATTGGCATTAGAAAGTTAGGGATATTTTCCTGGTCAGGAATAAAAGTAAATATAGCATTGATCTGCATAAGTAATGATTTTCTTCCTTATTTCGAACAGCAGTAATTTTGAAATAAGGAGAGAAAATCATTATTTTTTTAAAGAGTTTGATAAATATACATAATTGCTTGTTAGATGATTGTTAAGAAAATGTTTAGTCGAATGTTATAGATTATTGGTATTTCATATTGGAAAGAGGGAGGATAGGAATTGAAGGAGCAAATATTGAATGCAAAGCTTTGTATGCCGGAATTTCCCCGGGCTGTCATCCGGCGGGAGAAATTGACAGAACGCATGCATGCAATGGCAGGCCCGGCAGTGATGCTGCATGCCGGGAGCGGTTATGGTAAGTCATTCGTAATGGCGGAGTATATACAGAGATTTCAGGAACCATATATCTGGTATCAGTTAGATCGGACAGATGACAGTATGGAAATCTTTCTTTGTTATTTTGAAGCAGCCCTGCAACAGCATCTGAAAGATTTTCGCTTTCGTCAGGACGGATCAGAGTGGACGCCGGAGCGGATTGAGGGTATGGCAAAACAGGTACTGGGAGAATTAGAAAGATGGAAGGGAAAGCTGACGATCATACTGGATGATTTTCAGTATATTCAAAATGAGCATTTATATGATTTTCTAAACTGTTTTATCCGGTTTTTAAGCCGGAACATCCGGATTTTCCTTCTGACAAAAGGACGGTTTCCAGGATTTTTAACGAAGCTTTTATTGCAGGGAAGAATCAGTATACTGGATAAGGAGGATCTGAAGGTAACGAAGGAAGAGCTGGAGAAGCACCTGGAGTATCAGGACTTGCAGGAGGAGCAGTCGGAGGCGTATGCCCCACTGGAACGAATAATGTATTATTCCCAGGGGTGGATGACGGCAGTGGCTGACTGCCTGCAGATGCGGACGTGGGATACGGATCTGCTCCACTCTGTGAACATATTGAATTATATTCAGTATGAAATATGGAATGGCTTATGCAGAAGAGAACAGATCTTCATGCAGGAAAGTGCGGCATTAAGTGTGTTGACGCCGGAGATATGCAACCGGGTTTTGGGAATAGAGGATGCAGAGGAGATGCTGGAGCATTTTGTAGAGGAGCAGTTATTAACGGAGCGTGGAGACGACCTTGTATATCAGTATCATCCGTTGCTTAAGGCCTTTTTATATACCCGGACAGAGAAAGAAGAACGGTTGGAGATCAGCAGAAGAGAGGATATGCTTTACCGGAAAAGGAGTAATTTTAAACGAGTGATTTCCTTTGCTGAAATGGAAAAGCCTTCCTGTTCCCTGTCCTGCTTTGGCGGTATTTGTGTCTGCGAGGAAGAAAAGGGCATAACACTTCACTGGCGGACCCGAAAGACAAAGGAGATGTTCGGATATTTCTGGGAGCATGCAGATCGTCCGTTGTCAAAGGATGAAGTCATTGAGGCATTATGGCAGGAGGCGGACGGACAGAAGATCGAGTCATTATTCCATACCACCTTATCCTATCTGAAGCGCTCGTTTAGCGAAGTCGGAATTTCGAATCTGATCCGGACGGATAATAAAAAATACATTATGGATTCCAGCCGGTTTCATTCGGATACGGAAGCGTTACAGGGATTGTATGAGAAGTGGAAGAAGGGAATTTTTTCGCGGGGACTGGAAGGAGATTATCAGTATCTGAATCAGATTTATGCAGGAGAATATATGAAGGAGATTGATGGTTTCTGGGTGATTTCCAGGCGGGAATATTATCAGAAGCTGTATCTGAAATGCTGTAAGCTTCTGGTGCAGCAGGGAAGGGCGCTGAGACTGCATGATCTGAATGTCCGTATACTGAAGCATGCCATTGAACTGGATCCTTATTCGGAGGAATTAAACGAAATGCTGATCGAGGGGCTGGGAGCATTAGGAGAGTTTCAGCTTGCAAAGCAATGTTATGAAAATTATACGAGACTGTTAAAGGAAGATCTGAATATTACGATCAGCAGACAGGTAAGGGAAAGCTATCAGAATAATATTCTGCGCAGAAGCGGATAAAGGGAAGAAAGGGGATGAAGGCCGGATGAACACAGAGGAAAAGGAATGGGGGGCAGCGGCTGGTGAAGATCAGCGTCAGGCGGTGGACTGGCAGGTCTGGGAAGATCTGGCGGACTGGGCAAGAAGGCGGGCCGCACGGATGTTGAAGCTGATGGAAGGTGACGGTATAACTCCGCTGGATTCAGGAGAAAGCCGTGAGGCAGATTTGTTGTATGTGGAGGTACATCAGTATTTTGGCCTTTATGAACAGGAGGATGCAGGAATGGAAGCAGAGGGGGCCGGGAAGATTGACGGAAGTCTGGCAGTCCTTTGCAGAACGCTGAGACTGGAGGATTTCGAGATCTTCTGTCTGGTATTTGCTATGCTGGCAGAACTGGATTCCCGTTTTGAACGCTTGTTCATCTATCTGAATAATAACTGGAGTGAACCATATCTGAATATAGAATGGGCGATCCGGTTATTTCTGGAGCGTCTGGATGCGGATCCCCGGTATCTGCAATACTTTTTTCCGGAGGGGAGACTGTGCAGATATCTGTTTGAACTGGCAGGAGAAAGCGGAAGCAGGCTGCGGAAAGGATTAAAGCTGCGACCGGTTATTCTAAGATATATCATTACTTCCGGAGCATTCAGAAACAATGAGATCCTTTCATGGTATCCGGATGGTAGTCAGTCTGAAACACAAGGAGGTCCTTTCATTCCAGAGGATGAAAGGAAGCAGGAATTGCAGACGCTTCTATGGAAGCAGGAGAAGCAGGGGCATCCGCTCTGTATCCAGGTAAAGGGCAGAGGATTTATGCGAAAGCTTTCTTATGCTGTCTGGTACGCCGCCCGGAGACAGCAGAAGGTCGGTGTGATCCGTTACCCGGCAACCGGATGGTCGGAACCGGAGGATGATACAGCCGTGTTTCTGGAGATCGCAGTGTATAACGGCATTCCCTGCATTATTCACCGGGAGCAGGCTGTGGAGGAGGAGCAGGGGCGAAAGCGATGGATCGCCTTTTTAGAGAAAGCAATGGCGTATTTTCCAGTGGTTTTTATTCTGTCTGAGGAAGATGCCCCGGCGCTGGCGCTTCCTGTGCCAGGACGGATGATCTGTCTTGTGCTTCCACTGCCGGATGAGACAGAACGTCTTGCGTATTGGAGAAAGACGGCGCTTCGTTATCAGCAGGAGGGGTATACGCTGAGGAATCCGGAGACAGAAGGCAATTTCATAGATACATCTATCCTGGAGCGGGCGGCAGGTCAGTATACGTTTTTACCGGAGGAACTGGAAGAGATATTTGAACGGGCCATACGTATGGCTGGAGGTGAGCAGGGATCTGTGATCACGGAGGACATCCTGTTCAGGTCATGCCGGCAGCAGGTGAAGCACAGCTTAAGTGACTGGGCGGTTCGGGTGGAGACCGGTTTTTGCTGGGAGGATCTGGTTCTGAGTGAAGAGCAGAGAAAGATGCTGGAGGAGGCGGCCGCTCAGATCAGATACCGGAATCAGGTATATCATACCTGGGGCTTTTCCCGGCAGCGTTCGTATGGAACCGGTTTATCCATTCTGTTCACGGGTCCGCCCGGTACCGGAAAGACCATGGCGGCTCAGGTGCTGTCAGGGGCCCTTGGCATGGATCTGTACAAGCTGCAGTTACCTGCACTTGTGAGTAAGTATATCGGTGAAACAGAAAAGAACCTGAGAACTGTATTCCGGGAAGGAGAGAAAAGCCAGGCAGTCCTGTTCTTTGATGAAGCGGATGTGTTGTTCAGCAAACGAACAGAGGTAAAGGACAGTCATGATAAGTACAGCAATATGGAAGCCGCCTACATGCTGCAACGCCTGGAGGAATATCCGGGTGTGGTAATCCTGGCGACGAATTTTCCGCAGAATATCGATCCGGCATTTAAGCGGAGGATTACATTTACCATTGAATTCTATATGCCGGACAGCAGACAACGCTGTCTGCTCTGGGAAAAAAGCATTCCGGAGGAACTTCCCACAGGAGAAGATATTGATATCAAATGGCTGGCAGAGCAGTTTGAATTGTCAGGAAGTAATATCAAGAATGTTATTTTAAATGCTGCATTTCTGGCAGCGTCAAAGGGGGAAGTGGTGTGTATGTGCCATATCATCCGGGCACTGCGGGCGGAATATCGTAAAAGCGGCGCTGAGCTTCCGGAATGTCATATTCCGGGTCCCGATAAAACAGAAGAGTTCTGTTGATTGTTTGTTAATCCTTATGTTGTATCCTGTTGGAAAACAGAGAAATGGATCAGATTTTGGATGTAAAGAACGTTAAAAGGAAGGGGGAAGCTGATTGTTCCCATTATTATCAGGAACAATCAGTCAGGAAGGCATGGCAGAATATTTATCACCAGGAGTATATGTGGAAGAATTCGATTCCGGTGCAAAGCCGATGGAGGGTGTAGGAACCAGTACGGCAGGATTTATTGGCTTAGCAGAACGGGGACCGGTGGAAGGAACCCCGCAGTTGGTTACGAATTTTGCGGATTTCAGAAGAAAGTATGGAGGCTACCTGTCAGAAAATGAGTTTGGCGAATACCGTTTTCTGGCTTACGGAGTAGAGCATTTTTTTCTGAACGGAGGTTCCCGCTGCTTTATTACCCGGGTGGCTCCGGCAGATGCAGTTCCCGCAAAGGGGTTTGCACCGAAAGAAGAGGCTCCGGTACTTACGATCACTGCGAAGAATCCGGGTATGTGGGGAAACAGCCTTCGGGTAAGGCTGATGCCGGCCAGCAAGAATAAGACGCCGGTGCTGGAGATCATTCCTGCGCCGGAGGGAAAGAAGTACCGCTGTAAGAATGCTTCCGGTTTTCAGCCCGGGGACATCGTTGCCTATCGGGATTCCGAGAAGGATACGATCGTCTATAACCGGGTAACGAAAAGTCAGGATAACATAGTAGAGTTTTCAGAGGAATTCAGCGATGAGATTGTCGATACAGCGCTTTTACCGGTACGTTTTCTGCAAAGCTGTGAGTTTACGATGGAAGTATCCTATGAGGATCAGATGGAGCTGTATGAGAATGCATCCTTAAATCCGGCCGCACCAAGCTTTATTACCAAGAAAACAGCAAAATCGGATCTGATCCTGGTAGAGACGGGAGACCTGCCCGGAGAGATCCAGCCGCCCTTTGCAGCATTGGCCGGCGAAGAGACAGAGCAACTGCTGGTTTCCATGCTGAATGGTTCGAATGGTTCGGTGGATCAGCTTTCTGCTGCTGATTTCATCGGAACGGATAACGGGGCCGGGAAGCGGACAGGAATCCAGTCGTTTTTGGATAACGATGTTGTCTCAATTATGGCGATTCCGGGAATTGTGGATCCCAATGTACAGCTTACGCTGGTTGCGCATTGTGAGAACCTGTGCAGCCGGTTTGCAGTTCTGGATATGCCGAAGGATGCAAACAAGCTGGATGATATTATTGCACACAGGGAGCTGTTTGATACCAATTATGCCGCCCTGTATCATCCCTGGCTTACCGTCTTTGATCCGCTGGACAAGAAGAATCTGTCGATCCCGCCATCCGGTTCAATATTAGGGATTTATGCCAGAAGTGACAATACCAGGGGTGTACACAAGGCACCTGCCAATGAGGTGGTAAGAGCCTGTGTGGGACTGGAATGTGAATTCAACAAGGGCGAACAGGATATCCTGAATCCAAAGGGTGTAAACCTGATCCGCAGCTTTCCGGGCATGGGCATCCGTGTCTGGGGAGCCAGAACCGCCAGCAGTGACGGAAGCTGGAAATATATTAATGTAAGACGTTTATTTATTTTTATTGAGGAGTCCATTAAGGCGAATACCAACTGGGCCGTCTTTGAACCGAATGATGAGACTCTGTGGGTCAGTGTGAAACGTACCATTGACGTATTCTTAACCGGTCTCTGGAGAAACGGTTCTCTGGCAGGAACCTCTACGGATGAGGCATTCTTTGTAAACGTAGGCCGGGATACCATGACGCAGGATGATATCGATAATGGAAGGCTGATCTGCGTGATCGGAGTGGCACCGGTAAAACCGGCAGAGTTTGTCATATTCCGGATCTCACAGAAGACAGGCGATGCCCAATAGGGAAGAAGGAGGTAGAGACGAATGCCATATCCACATGGAAAATTTAGATATAAGCTAGAAATAAAAGGAATGGAGCTTGGGGGATTCTCGGAGGTATCTGGCTTTGACGCCTCCATTGACGTGATCGAATACCGGGAGGGAGACAAGGTTCAGACACCGATGAAGATCCCGGGCCTTAAGAAATATGGAAATATTACATTAAAGCAGGGCGTGGCGGATAAGGATGCGTTGTATAAATGGATGGCAACCGGTTTTGAGAAGGATGTAAACCGGCAGACGGTAACGATTACTCTGCTGGATATTAATGGAGAACCGGCGGCCTCCTGGCAGGTGATTAATGCATGGCCTACCAAATACACTGCACCGGATTTTAATGCGACTGCTTCCGAGATTGCAGTGGAGACGCTGGAGCTTGCACATGAAGGCATGACCAGGACAAAATAAGAGAGGGGGGACGGATAGATGGCATGGCAGGTGGAATATGAATTTACATTGCCAAGAGGATATATGGACCGCCAGGGGATCCTGCATCGGGAAGGGGTTATGCGGCTGGCAACAGCGGCAGATGAGATTCTTCCCCTGAAGGATTCAAGAGTACAGCAGAACCCCGGATATTTGTCTGTGATCCTGTTATCCCGGGTGATCGAGCGGCTGGGGTCGCTTCCGGCTGTAGATACGAATGTGATAGAAGGCTTGTATACGATGGATTTAACATATCTGCAGGATATGTATGAGAGGATCAACTCCATGGATGTACCGGGATATACCTGTGTCTGCCCTCAATGCGGACAGCGGGTGGAGGTTCCTGTAAATTTTCTGAATGCCGGGGCATAGAACTGTATCCGGCAGAGCGCATATATGAGGAGGCCTCCTTTATTGCGTATTACTTTCATTGGAGTCATGATGATATCATGGCTCTTTCCAATCTGGAACGGATACGCTGGTGCAGAGAGATTTCTGCCATTCATAACCGGATGGAGGATGTACAGGAAAATCCGTTTTTAATTTAGGCAGGTGAGAAAGCAATATGACCATTGCAGGTCAGCATCATTTTCAGGTGACGATCGGAACGACCGTGATCTCCTTTGCAAAGCTGTCCAATTTAGAAAGCAGTATGGAATATGAGGTTTTGCAGGAGGGAGGAAACAATCTGGCTCCAAGACTTCTTCCTCTTCCGCAGAAGCAGTTGAAAACACTTCGTCTGGAACGCGGGATACAGGAAGGCAATAAGGTGCTGGACGGCCTGCGTCCGGGCGCAGTGGTAAATGGAGGAATCGCAATCTCCATACTGGATCCCGGCGGAGCGGTCATTGCCAGATATACCGTAGAGGGTGTTACAGTTGTAAAGTGGGAGATCGGTGCCATGGATGCGCAAAGCAGCCAGGTTTTATTCGAGGTCTTTGAGGTTACCTATACAGGAATAAAGAAGGAAGCAGTATGATACGGCAGCAGCAGAACCGATTTCAGATCCGGTGTATTCCGGAGAACAGACAATATGCGAATCTGGACTTTGCCAGGCGAATCCAAAGCCGATATGCATGGAAACCGGGCTGGCAGGGATTTCCACCGGTATCCATGCTGTACCGGAAACAGAAGTCTGAAAAAAATATAACGGTATCGGTTAATCAAAGACTGATCGAGCAGATCATACAGAAGTATATGCCGGGGATCATGGAGCGTCCCGCTCCTGTGATCCAGCGGCAGGAACGGGGACGTCTGCTCTCTGTTGTGGAAGAGATTACGCATCAGGATGGAGAACGGAAGCTGCTGGAACAGTTGATCTTCCGACGGAAGGAAGCAGAATGGAAACGGGTGACCCGGATACAGGAGGAACAGGTCCGCTATTTGCAGGAAGAGATCCGGAAGCAGAAAAAGGTGATAGAGACGGTAAGGAAACGGATAGAGGAGCCTGTATTTGACAAGAATCAGCTATTTGCAGAATTCCGGAGACGACTGGAGCAGCAGATGTGGCTGGAACGGTTGCGGGCAGGATTATAGAAGGAGCAGAGGATGGTATGGCAGGAGAAGAACAGCAGAGTCTGACAAAAGCAAAACTGATCACAGAGCTGGGAGAGGAAATCCCTGTGCAGTTTAATCCGTCAGAATATCAGATATCCAACAGCGTTCAGTATGCGGAAAAGACAGCTCCCGGTCTGGACGGAGCCGTAAGCCAGTTTGTAGCAGGCAGTAATGCGGTCCTGAATCTGACCCTGTACTTTGATACTTATGAACCGCCAGGCTTAAACGGGTCAGGGGAAGGGGGAACGGATGTTACCCTTACGACCGGCAGGATCATAAGCCTGCTTGATATTGAAGGCAGTCTGCATCGCCCGCCGCAGGTAACCTTTTCCTGGGGTTCCATTCAGTTTAAGGGGATCGTAACGGAGGTAAAGGAAAGCTATACCATGTTTCTGTCTGACGGGAAACCGGTTCGGGCAAAGCTGGATCTTACAATAAAGTCCGTGTTTGATGCTAAGGAAGGTAAGCGGCAGCATCCCTTTGAATCTCCGGACCGGACCAAGTATCGCAGAGTCAGACAGGGGGAGCAGCTCTGGAATTATGCTTATGAGGAATACGGTGACCCGGCAGCCTGGAAGAGCATTGCCATCGAGAACGGGTTACGACATCCGCTGGAGATACAGGCCGGGCAGTTACTGCGTATCCCCGCCCGGACAGCGAAGGAATGCAGGCAGGATAGGCATGAGTGAAGATTATAAGGCACTGGCAGGAAAATATAATAATTTTCTGGCACCGGCCATGAAAATATATGTAAATGGAACGGATGTCGTATCGGAATTGCAGCTTGCGGTTGACGGACTGGAAGTTTCCCTTTCCATGTCCCGGGCCGGCAGCGTACAGTTTCAGATTCTCAATGGGTTTTTATTAGAGAGCAGACGCTTTGCCAATACGGTAACAGATACCTTTCAACCGGGCAGTATACTGACCGTTGAGACGGGGTATGGATCAGATACGACGAAACTGTTTCAGGGGTATATTTCGGAGGTAGCATTTGAATTTGGAGAGCAGCCGGTGGTACACGTAACTGCGCTGGATGTCGTCCGCATGATGATGGATACGGTTTATCTGAATTACTGTTACACTGTTAGCAGTTATTCCGAGGCGTTTCAGGAGGTTATGAAGCGATATTCTGTCTTGTATGACACGCTGGAGGTAGAGGAGACCGGGAAAGAGATCACGCAGATCACGCAAAAAGGAAGCGATTATAAGTTCGTACAGGAGCAGTTGTGTACAAAAGCCGGGAAGGAGTTTCTGGTCATTGGCGGTACGGTTTATTTTCGTACACCGGCGGATGGAGCAGAAGCAGCAGTTTTTTTAGAATGGGGAGAAGGGCTGATCTCCTTTCAGGAGCGGAAACAGCAATGCAGTCAGACAGTACGGGTATACGGGAAGGCGGATAATAGAAAGGACCGGCAGATGGTGGAGGTTACTGTAACGAATGCAGATTCTTCCTCTCAACTGACCATTGTCAGAGAATATCAGAATCCTGCCCTGATCGGAGAGGCGGCAATCCGTCAGTATGCCAATAAGCTGGCAGACCATCAGCGGGACAGGAGCTGCGGAGGAAGCGGGAGCTGTATCGGACTTCCGGAACTGGTGCCGGGGACTTATATCCGACTGGGCAATCTGGGTTCCGGGGAAGGAAAGGATTATTACATTAAGAGTGTCAGACACAGTATCGGAAGCAGCGGTTATATTACACAGTTTGATGTTGAAGGGATTAAGACATAGAATGAAGAGGATGAAAACAGATCATGAACAACCGTTACTTTATCACCCGGCCAGGGAGGAGATCATACAGCAGATGGAGGAACTGGCAGATCATTATACGCCGGAATGGCGGTTTCATTCCGAACATCCGGATCCGGGTTCTGTATTGGTGGAATTATATGCCACTATGTATATGGAGATGTTGCACCGGTATCATCTGGCACCGGAACGGGATAAACAGTTTTTCTTTCAATGGCTGGGCCTTCAGCCGGCTCCGGCGGAACCGTCCCGGGGATATGTATCCCTGGGTGTACAAAAGGAGGCGGGAGAAGGAATGGTGATCCCGGCCGGAACCGGTCTGATCGGCAGAGGAGAGCAGGGAAACCGTGTTTCGTTGAACACCGGAACGGAGATCTATGCCAGTACCAGTCAGATCAAAGGTGTGTATTTATATGATGGAACGGAGGATCGGATTCATTGTCTGGCAGAGCAGGAGGGCCCTTTACGAAACGGAGATTGCCCGGATCTTCAGGAGCATATATGCAGATTTGGGCATTCTTTCGTATTCCCGGCTTCCGGAGAGACCGAACTGCTGGTTGCTCTGGAGCTGGCAGGGAGTAAGACGGATTGGGACAGGATCATTTCTGATCCGGATTCTACCCGCTTCTCCTATTGTTCGGTTCAGGGAGAACGGGAATTCACAGACTGGGAATGTGTGGATCACAGGATCCGACTGAAGAAAACGAAAGATATGCCGGAATTTTTACCGGTGAACCGGCAGGGAAAGGAATGCTGTTATCTTCAATGGCGTGCAAAAGATATTCATGCATATGCCGGTCTGGAAATTCATCACCTGTTTCTTGGAACAGCCGGCAGGAAACAGCCGCCGGAGAGCGTCTATACTGCAGATGGCGAAGAAGGAACCGGCCATTATTATCCGTTTGGGGAGCGGCCTTATTCGTATGGGGAATTCTATCTCTGCTCGAATGAAGTTCTGGGCAGGAAGGGAGCCAGGATCCGGATGAAGCTCCGCCTGGAATTTCGGAGAGTGGCACTGTTAACGGAACCGGTTTCCCTGCCGGTTCATTGGAAGATGATCATGCGGGAGTCTGAGCTTCAGGAGGAACCGGAGGTACCGGTAACCATTGGTGAAGTGGTTTGGGAATATTATAACGGTATTGAATTTACCAGATTATTCAAGGAGCCCCTGTATACCGACTGCTTTACACCAGCGGATGAGAAGGCGGTGGAAAAGCAAATGGATATATCTTTTTATTGTCCCCTGGATATTCAGCCCTTCCTTGTACATGCCGGGACTGTCTATTGCATACGTGTCAGAATCCTGCGCATGCGCAATGCGTTTCCCAGGAAGGGGTATTATCTATCTCCTTACATGACACTGGCAGAGTTGGAGTATGATTACCGCGATTCCATGCAGGAACCGGAGCTTTGTTTCAGCAGGAATAATTTAGAGGAAAAGCAGATTTACAGAAATCAGAGCTTTGTTCCATTTCAGAAGCTGGCGGATAAGGGGCGGTCATACTATATCGGCTTCGACCGGAAATTGCAGGGCGGGCCCTTCGGATTATTCTGTAACGTAAAAAAGGGCGGCGCTGATGGAGGAAAGCGCTGGAACTATGAATATTATAACGGAAGCAAATGGAAGGGTATGACAGTCGAGGATGGTACCGGTTCCCTGCAAAAAAGCGGTCTGTTACTTCTGTATATCAATGGCAGAACGGAACCCGGATGTCTGTTCGGAAGCGAACGGTACTGGATTCGGCTGGTGGCTGTGGAGGAAAGCGGAACCGTCCGGAGGACGAATGGCATGACACTCCGGGAAATCTGGTGGAATACGGTATCCGTGATCGCAACAGGAGGAGAACCGGGCAGGGAGGGGCAGGATAACCTGAAAGCCGGACAGGTCTGTCAGATGGAGCGTTCGATCCGGTTTTTAAATCATGTTACGAATCGTTATGCGCTTACAGGCGGACGGGAAATGGAATCACAGAAGGAGGCGACAGAAAGGCTCAGCCGCCGGCTTCTGCATCAGGATCGTGCAGTTATGCTTTCTGATTATGAAGCGCTGGCGCAGGAAGCATCCCGGGAGGTTGTCCGGGTAAGGGCGTTTTCCGGCAGACGTACAGATGCAGGCCGGGAAAACGGTGCGGTTACCATCGTTGTACTGTCGGAAGCGTTTGATAAGGAAGGGTTTGATTTTCAGGAGTTTCAGGAACGAATATATGAATATCTCCATAGCAGGATGCCGGGAATCTCGCAGCTACAGGATCGTCTCTCCATAATCCAGCCATGGTTTACAGAGATACAGGTGACTGCACTTTGTATAGTAGAACCGCATACGTCTGCTCATGCCTGCCGGACAGAGGCAGAGGAACTGCTTCTTCGGTTTCTGGATCCCCTTACCGGTAATTTTGACGGAGGGGGCTGGCAGATCGGAGATGTTCCGGGAGTCGAGCAGATTCGGAATGCACTGTACAATACCAAGGGAATCCGTATGATAAAGAAGCTGGTAGTGAAAGCATACTGCCGGACAGAGATCCGCCTGCAGGAACTTGATCTGACAGGAAGCATTCCCGGCTATGTGATGATCACAAGCGGAAAGCACAGGATCGAACTGGAGCAGTATTGACAGGATGGATAAAGAAACAGGAGGATTTCGTATGCTGCCGATAGAATTTCCGGAGGATGAGGATTTTAATACCATAAGAGAAAAAGCAGTTCTGCGTATTGCCGGTTATCAGAAGGAATGGACCAATTACAATACTGCAGATACCGGAATCGCCCTGTTGGAACTGTTAGCCTGGATGCAGGAAATGCAGATGTTCTATTTAGAACAGGGCTATATGGAAAATATCCATCTTTTTCAGGAGCTGCTGGGAATGGAGCCGGAGTTGCTGGAATCGGCGTCCGTAACTGTCTCATTGGAGAATGAGCACGAGGAAATGCTGCATTCCAATACAGGCTTCTATCGGGATATGATCTGTTATGAACCCATACAGACAGAAATCGTTGGAGCCGGGAAGCTTCATAAATGCTATGCCCAGACTGCGAAAGGAGATCTGCTGTGGCATTGTACGGGAAGCCGGGAGCTGCAAAGGGGAGTATGGATGTTCGGAGAGGATCCGGCAGCAGGAGATTGCTTCTACATGGGTTTCCAGGCTTCCTTTCATGCAGGGCGCCGCTATTCCTTATATTTTGAAATCCTGCCATCCAAAGAAGGCAGGCGCAATCCGCCCGGGCAGGAGACACGGGAGCTTTTTTCCCGTTATCGTATGGAATGCTGGAATGGAATTCAGTGGTGCCGGTGTAAAGTCTTAAAGGATGAGACGGTTGGTTTCATACAAAGCGGTTTTGTGGAATGGATGCCGGAACAGGATCAGGAGAAGGTAGAGGAACTGTACTGGCTGCGTCTGCAGTTGCTAAGCAGTCAGTATGACCTTCCACCCAGACTGGCAGTGGTGGATCCCCGGCGGGTAAGACTGCTGCAAAAGGAAACCATCGCCGCCTCTGTAGAGATTTTGCTGCCGGTCAGCAGTGCAGGAACGTATTGCATTCATATTGATGAATATTTTGAAACACCGGCCGATCTGGATCTGTTCATAAAGCGGAAGGATGGTTACCGGCGGATCCGGCAATGGCGCCGGACCAACCATATGGCAGAGTTTACTTATGAAGAAAGGACACAGCCGTTTCTTACCGTTTTGCTGGTCGTACACAGGGAGGATCAGAAAATCCCGCTGGAATGGGAAGCGACTGGTTTTCCGAACCAGAATATCTGTCTGGAGGATGACCATGTAATGAGCAGACGACTTCAGGTACTGGTAGAGGAGGAAAAGGATTCCGGGATATATCGGTTCTGGGAACCGGTTCTGCATTTCTACGGATGTGGTGCAGATAAGGCATGCTACTGCTATCAGGAGACAACGGGAATGCTTCAGTTCGGGAATGGTATCCACGGCAGGATTCCGGAGGGGAGGATTCTGATCACAGACTGTATCAGAACCTCCGGAGCAGAAGGCAGGATCAAGGAAGGAAAAGAACTGTTCTGGAAACATGGAACGGCATATAATCCCCATGCGGCACAGGGAGGACACAGTATAACAGGTACAGAAAGAACGGGGGGATTCTTCTGGAAGCAGAAGCGGGACTCAGGACGTGCAGTAACCTTAGAGGATTATGAACGTCTGGTCATGCAGACACCGGGACTCCTGATAAAAAGGGTCAGAGCAGTCAGCACCGGGGAGCAGGAAAACTGTGTAACACTGATCGTGGAAGGCGGGGGCATGAAAAGGGGAAGGAAGCTGCATCCGGTATACAGGAGAGAAATATGCAGGTGGCTGGAAGAAAAACGACTCATGGGTACCCGTCTCAGACTGGATGCACCGGACTATATTCCGATTCGGATCTGCATTGAGCTTCGGGTCTATGAACGCTACCAGAGGGCAGAACAATGGATCCGTGAGGCTCTGGAAGATTACATAAGTGAATTCATGGGCGGATTTGGAGCCGGCCTGAATTATAGCCACTTATATGGAACACTGGATAGTCTTGGCTGCGTAAGAGAAATAAGCACGTTAAGTGTTCAGGCTGTTGGAAAAGGGATTCACTTCATGGATGACGGGAGCTTTCAGCTCCCGGAGCGGGCACTGGTATTCGTAGAGGATATTCAGATACATATTGCAGGTGGAGGCAGGTGAGAAAGATATGAAGCGGGAGCAGCAGTATTTTATATGGAATCATCCCCGTTCCTTTCAACAGGGAGCAGGAGAAAACATTCAGATCACGGAACAGGGGCTGACAGTATCCGGGAATGATTCTGTATCAGCAGCCATCAGGCAAGCGGAAACAGGAATATATTATACCAGATTATGTGACAGCCGGAAGGAAGGAACCGGTTGGGACAGACTGTTGCTCGAGGGTGTGGTTTCCGATCCGGGTGATATCCGGATAAGCGTTTATACCTGTGATAGCTCCTGGATTTTTTATCAGGGAAAGCAGGTTTCCATACAGGAAATCATAAAAAGCAGTGCATTTTCCATAAAAGAAAAGGATCGGATCTGTCAGGAATACAGACGAAAGGAACTGCCTTACGGAAGGTGTCAGTTGTTGCATGATGTTACCGGCCGGTATCTTTGGCTGAGGGTCTGTCTGTGTCCAAATGGCCTGCAGCCGGTTCTGCTTCACAGAATCCAGGTGTTTTTTCCACGTATGAGCTGGAAGATGTATCTGCCTGAGATTTACCAGACCGGAGACAGTTCCTTTTTGGAACGGTATCTGGAGATATTCCAGACGATGTATCAGGAAATGGATCAGCGGATCGGGGCATTACCGGAGCTGTATTCACCGGAAGAGTCTCCCGCAGAATGGCTGGTCTGGTTATCGCAGTGGATATCCGTGGAGAATCCATATCTATGGCAGGAGGAGCAGCTTCGTTATCTGATCCGGCATGGCATGGAACTGGCAGGTATAAGGGGAACCGCAGCGTATCTGAAGCGGATGCTCTGGCTGTATACGGGTACGATTCCGTATGTGATCGAATATTGTCACTGGGCATATGAGGAAATGGAAGGCAGCAGGCGCAGGACTTTAGAAAAGCTGTATGGTAATAATGATTATTGTATTACTGTCATTCTGGAAGAGGGGGCGGTAGAAGACCGGAGAAAGCTTCGAATATTAGAGCGGCTGATCCGGCTTTGCAGCCCGGCACATCTGGATACCAGAATGGAGATATTACAGCCCTATATTTTTCTGAGCCGGCATTCTTATCTGGGGATAAACAGCCGGTTAGGGGTAATGGGTGCGGTTGTTTTGAACGGACAGAACTTTCTGCCCTTTCTTGTACTGAAGGAAAAGGAGAGCCAGGATGAAGGATAGAAATTATTTTCCTTTTGAACGAAATCGGTATTATTATGGGAAATTATTAAGTGTGGAAGACTTTCAGCGCGAACAGGCTTATATGAATCATAAGCGCAGGCTCTTAAATCGTCTTTTATACGGAGACGGGATTCTGTGCGGTATGCAGGTGCTCCAGGTAGATGAGGAAAGTATCTCCATTGAAACGGGAGCGGCGTTGGATGAGTTGGGAAGAGAGATCATAATAGAGCAGCCAATGATAAAAAGACTGTCGGTAATTGACGGATTTGCAGAGTATTGTATGGAGGGGGAGCATAAGCCGTTGTTCCTGTGTCTCTCCTATCAGGAGGAGGCGGCAGAACCGGTCTATAGTATCGGAGGAGCATACAATGAAGAGGGAAAGCAGCAGGAATTCAATATCTGGCGGGAGGGTTATCACTTATTTCTGACCAGTGAAGAGCCGGCAGATAATACCGGACTGCCGGATGACGGTTATGAAACGGTAAAGACAATCTTTTGTGGACAGGGAATCCGGATCCGGGCGGCAGTCCCAAAGTATCTGCAACAAAATCAGGAGGGGATCCTGCGACTTCTGGTGGACAGGAGGGAAGGTACAGAGACCGTTTCCTTTCAATGTGAGGCGGAGCTGACGGGGGCAGACTGGAGCGGCGCAGATCGACTTAATGTTTCCTTTCGGGAGGAGGAGTGGGAACCATCCGGACATTATGAGATTGAATACCGGATCCGGGCGGCAGCAGTGGAGCTGGAGGGACACCTGCGTTTTTTACCGGACAGCTTTGTATTGGAACGAGGCGGCTATGCAAAGAATTACCCGATCGAAGGCCGGTTTTCTTTTCAGGTGATGAAAGAAAAGAAGGAACAGGCCCTATGCGATGCATGGCGTCAGTCCGCTATGGAGGAATTATGGAATCCGTTGTCGCAGCCCCCTTTATATCTGGCAGAGATTAATGTGATTCCGGCTGGAGATACCTATGTGATAGAGAAGGTACAAAATCTGCCATATCATCAATATGTATGGAATAACCGGTTGTTAGGAATGCTGAAAGGCATGGAGCTGGCAGAAGGCCTTTCTTACCAGCCTCATCCGGTAGAAAGATACAGGGGAGAATCCTTTGAGCATGCACGGAATGCAGGGGATGTAAGCTGTGTCTCCGGCAATCTGGATATATCCCTGGGGATTGGAGGCGCTGTCGGACAGACCTTTTATTCGGAGGAAGTGGTACATGGCCTGGGGCCTGGTGCAGTATTTCTGTCTGCAGGAGTGGTAAGGCAGAAAAAGAAGGAAAGGGAGATTGTCTATGGAAGTCCGGAGGTTTTTTCACGGGAGCAGGGAGTTGTACATGTTGAAATTGCAGTGAAGCTGTATATGGACCGGGGCAGCTTTATAATCGGACTTCACTGCCTGGAGGAGATACAGGAGGACAGGCTCACGGTTCACTGGCTTGCAATACGCGATCAGAAGGATGTGCAGGCAGACATACCGGAATCCATTGTTATGACGATCCGCCCGAATATGCCGCGGATCAGCGTCCGTCAATCCGTCCGTCTGGAAGCATACATTGGAGAGGAGCGACAGAACAGTCTTCAATGGAGGATCATAGATCCAGAGGGAGGCAGTATGGATGATAATGGTCTGTATACCGCTCCAAACCGTGCCGGCATCTATGAGGTACGGGCACATAGCATGGAGTCTGCCCTGGAAGCGTCAGTTTATATTATTGTAGGGGAAGAATAACAACAGGAGGAAAAGAGATGATCATTTCCAGTCTGGAGCATAGCTATACAGTTATATATCGCAGCGGGGAGGAAGCGGGTGTAGAACGCTTTATCTGCAAAAGAGAGGAGACAGATGCAGTCTATACCCTGCTTCGGATTCATTCAAAGAAAGAGATCTGTCTGTTGCTGGAGCGGAATCTGCTCCGGAAGGAGATAAGCAGCAGTTTTGTAGATTATAAGGAAGGGTTTCTCTGGAAGGATACCCTGGTTCTGGTATTTCTGCGGCAGGAGGGCTCTCCTCTGCATCAGTTTCTGGCAGAGAGATCCATTCTCTTATCCCGGCGGTTAGAGCTGGGAAAACGGATATTGGAACGACTGTTGCTTTTGAATATGCCGGAGTACCTGCTGGCTATTATTTTGAATCCTGACTGTATTCTGGTGACGAAGGAGGAGGAGATCGTGATCCGTTATGAGCCGGAGCAGTTTACCATTGCCGGAATAGAAGATGCAACGCGGTTTTCAGAATGTTTTTATCGGATATTTTTCCTGTTGTTTCAGAAGGAGGAGCAGGAGGGGGTCAGTATGGAAATACATACGTTCCTGGAACGATTGCGGCAGGAACCTTATCGGGATGTTTTTCAGGTGTATCAGTCTTATGATCATATGCTGGAGCAGCTACAGGGACATGAGGATATTGATCGCTTAAGGCCGGATACCCTCATAAACCGCATGATACGGATCGGAACAGGATTGATGGACATCGGAAGGCGGCTGGCGGGGCCTGTCATGATCGTGATCGGTATGGCGGTAATGATCTATTTCATCTGTCATCCATTACAGGAGGAGGCAGAGAGCTATCGGTTTGAACGGATCGGAACAGTAGAATTAAATAAGGATGATAGATATGAAGTTATGGAAAAGTAATGCATCGGAAGCTGGACGCTATTATCTGCGGATCCGGGATTATTATATTGCAGTCCGGGCCCTGGTACTGATACTTTGTGTTTTGATCCTGCTTCCGTTTTTATATATTTATCGGATACAACCGGTCATAGTGAGACGGTTCTTTACAAAGACCATGGTGGTAAACAGTCCGGAGCAGTTTGGCTATACCGGAAGGGTACGCCTGACTGATCAACAGACAGGACAGGTATTATTTGTCGGCAGATTGGAGGAGGGCCGGATTCAGGGGGAGGGTATCTTATATGATCATGAGGGAAATCTGATCTACCAGGGGGGCTTTGAGCAGGAGCAGTATTCCGGTAGCGGAACGCTTTATGATCCGGACGGCCATCTGTGCTACTGCGGTGAATTTCAGAACAATCAATACCAGGGAGCGGGGACTGTTTATTTTGCCAATGGAAAAAAACAGTATACAGGCAGCTTCTCTGCAGGAAAGCTGACTGGAACCGGTCGGGAGTATTATGAGAGCGGAGGTCTGAGATATCATGGAGAATTCAAAGAGGGAAGCTATGAGGGAAGCGGAAAGCTCTATTATGAAAATGGAACCATGAAGTATCAGGGGGAACTGGCGGCAGGCGTCTTTCACGGGCTTGGTACCCTGTATGGGCAGACCGGCGGGATCCTATATAAGGGAAGTTTTGCCGAGGGCAATTATGAAGGGATGGGAACCCTGTATCAGGGAGACACTGTTATCGCACAGGGGGAATTCCGGGCAGGCGTGTTTGTTGGAGGCACAACAGTTCTATATGAAAAGGGCGGAACTATGGTCTATGTAGGAGAGGTCGTCAATGGAAAGAAACAGGGAGATGGTATTCTGTACGATGAAGAGGGGGAAATACGCTATGAGGGCGCCTTTGCAGAGGATCAGATGGAAGGGAGCGGTATCTTATACGAGAATGGAAAGGTTCTGTATGAAGGAAGCTTTATAAAGGGAATGTATGAGGGAGCCGGCAGGCTGTACGACATTGAAAGCGGAATCCTGATCTATGATGGAACCTTTGCCGCCGGAGTGTATAACGGGAGCGGAAAGCTGTTTGATCCGGAAACAGGTGCCATGGTGTATGACGGGGAGTTCTATGCCGGCAGATACCAGGGGAGTGGAAGACTGTATGCGGCAGATTCCCAGGTGCTGCTGTATGAAGGAGCATTCCGTATGGGCCTTTACGACGGGGCCGGCATCTTATATGGAGAAAGCGGCGGGATGCTTTATCAGGGGCAGTTCCTGCTGGGCAGGTATCATGGACAGGGGACGTTATACAGGGAGGAAACCGGAGAAATAATTCTCGAAGGGGAATTCCGGAATGGAAGCCTGGTGACCCCGAAGGAGGAAGCATGGGAAATTATACAGTGATCGCAGATGTCGGACAGGGGATCGTAAATCTGTTACGACAACATATAACGACGGAGGGAATCCTGCGGAAAGAACAGATCGGACTATGTTCTCTCCGGGAATCCGGTGATTATCGCCTGGGAATCTGTCTCTATGATATACAGGAATGCAGTCAGCTTCCGTATGAGGGCAGGCGTATGCGGGGAGAGGATCAGCAGATAAACGCTTCCATGTACCTGGATCTATACTATATCATCCTTCCATTTATGAACAGTGACTGGAGATACCGTTCCGCCGAGGAACAACGCTTGTTGGGAAAAACCCTGCAGGTTCTGCGGGATTTTCCGTTGTTAGATCCAGTTACTTATGAGACAGAGAATTGTGTTGATTCCCATACCATACAGCTTGAGCTGCTCTGCCTCGGACTGGAGGAGCAGACAAGGATATGGAACAGTTTGAATGAAAACCGGCGAAATGCAGTTTATTGCAGGGCGGCAGCAGTGGAACTGGAATCTACACGGATCCGCAGGGTAAAGCGGGTAGAAGAGATTCAGATCCGGATGAAAGGAGGAGCGCATGAAGCGTAGGTTCGGCTTGCGGATAAAGACCACAGTTCTTTTTTTAGGCTTTATTCTGTTGATTACCCTGGCGGTTCTACTGCTTACAGACCGGAATAATGAGGAAGCCATTGATGAGATTTATCAGCAGTTTGCAGTTGACATAGGAAAACTGGCAGCCGATAAGGTCACAGCAGAAGAAATTCAATCCTATATGGATTCCCTGAAGATAGATGAACGATATATGGAAATCCTGGAAGAACTGCAGCAGATTCAGGAGGAGATGACGATCCAGTATCTGTATATCATTTATCCGGTCTCGGAGCAGGAAGGGGTCTACATTTTCGATGTGGATCGGATGGAGAATGGCGAGGTGAAGGTACCGGGCAATCCGCTGGGGAAAAGGGTGAATTTATCTGAGGAAGGCTTTGGAGGAGCAGGAGCGGTCATGGACAGTGGACTGCCCAGTGATTCCCTTGTATTTGACGGAATAAGAGAAAGCAACGGACAGGACGAAGCCGGCGAATATGAAATGCTGGTATCTGTATATGTACCGATCCGGGAGGAAGGAAAAAGGCCCATTGCATTTGTTGGCGTAGATATGGATATTACCACTATTCAGAACAGTGTGGATGCGGCAAGAGATCGTATGATGGCAGCATTGACATTGCTTATGACCGTATGCTTTCTGATTCTGCTGCTCCTGATTCAGTATGCATTATTAAAGCCGATACAGAAGCTGAAACAGTATGCAGAGCAGATTTCGGCCGGACAATTCGGAGAGACCTTACCGGTTCGGGGGCAGGATGAACTGAGTGAGATCATGGAAGTATTCAACCGGATGTCACGCAGTATCCAGGGTCATATGGAAGAGATAGAGACGATCAACCGGGCATATCAACGATATGTTCCATTGGAACTGCTGAATATTCTGAACCGGGACGGGATAACCCGATTGAAATTAGGCGATACGGAAAGCCGGTTTGTAACGATTCTAACATTCCAGTTAACGGATGCCGGAAATAAGATCATGAACCCGGACAGTCGGCAGGTGCTGGAAAATATGAATCTTCTGTTTCAAACGATCATTCCGGTGATTCTGGAAGGAAATGGTTTTGTGGAACGGTTTCAGGATGCCGGAATGCTGGCAGTATATACGGGAAACGCAGAGGATGCACTCCTTTCTGCCATCTCCATCTGTCAGCGGATGAAACACCGCCGGAAGGAGGGAAAACAATCCGGGATCAGCATGGGAATCACATATGGCGGAGTTCTGTTTGGAACAGTAGGACATGAGAAACGGATGGCGGCTATTGCAATTTCTCCCCATACCTCCATGGCCTGGTATCTGCAAAAGCTGGCGCCCTTGTATGGTTCCCGGCTGCTGATCACTTCCGGGGCGGCAGAGCAGATTCCGGATTTTCCATACTCTTATCATTGCCGGTTCCTGGGGATGACAGAGAATAAATATACAGGTAATATTGAAAAAGTCTATGATGTATATGATGGTGATCCGGAGGAGCAGCGGGAGGGAAAGGAACGGACCAGAGAGCAGTTTGAACACGGAGTAGAGCTGTTCTGTATGCGGCGGTTTCGAGAGAGCCGGCAGGCATTTATCAGTGTATTGAAACGGTTTCAGTCAGACACCGGAGCAAGGCGGTATCTGCAGTATTGTAATGCTTATTATCAGGAGGAGGGGGCGGAGGATATTCCGATCTTTCTATAGTTATGGGGAATCAGATCAGCCCTGTGGTTACAGGATCAGAAAGGAGTGAAAGCTATGCGGGAGCAGGGAAAGGAGTTTTTAGGAGCCGGATGGCGGTTTCCGATCACAGTGGATGAGGTGACCGGACGGGTCGTGTTATCCGGCCATGAGGAGAATATTCGGGAATCCATAATGATCATATTATTGACAAGACCGGGAGAGCGGGTCATGCAGCCGGAGTTTGGCTGCCGTATTCATGACTTTATGTTTCAGCGTCCGGATCATCCGGTCCGGGTGCAGATGGAACAGGCAGTGCGGGAGGCACTTATCCGCTGGGAACCAAGGATCCGTGACATCCGGGTGATGGCAGCAGTTTCCGGTGAAGGGAATAAGGTAGTGATCACCGTAGATTATGTTGTAAGATCCACCAATAATCCATATAATATGGTCTTTCCATTTTATATCAATGAAGGCTTTGGACGGATGGAATAAGGAACGGAAAGGGGGAATATGTATGGGCGTCGAAGAATGGATACCGGACTCTGATCCTGCAACCAAAGGAGTTCAATATGCGGGGACTGCGTTTTCTATTACGACCGGGGTGGTGATTGAAAACTGGAGTGAAGAGAACAAGGGTATGGTGCTGGTAGAAATGAGTATTGGAGAGGAAGGAAGGACGAATACGGAATGGATACCGGTCATGCAGCCTTATTGCGGTAACGGATTTGGACAGTATTTTCTGCCCGAGGTAGGGACTCAGGTAGTGCTTGGATTTCAGGAGGGAGATGTCAACAGTCCCATTGTAATGGGCTGTCTATGGAATGAAGTGGATGTTCTGCCTGAGGAAACAGCAAGAGAAGATAACTCTTTAAAGAAAATACAGACAAAGGGCGGAAACCGGATTGAAATAGATGAGAGTGAAGGGAAGGAGAAGATCGGCATATATACCAGTGGCGGAATCTCACTGCAGTTACAGGATGAGGATCAGACAATCTCCTTAAGGGATAGTGATGGAAGTACCATGATACAGGTTGATATCCGAAATGGAGAATTAAGACTTACGGCAGATAAGAAGCTGATACTTTCTGTAGGGGGAGAAGATGCACTGGTGATCGACGGCACAGCCAGGAGGCTGACGTTATCAACAGGTAAACTGGAGGCGGAAGGAAAACAGATGTTACAGTTAAAGTCACAGAATACAAAGATTGCAGGGAATCAGACGGAAGTAAGCGGCCAGGGTTCCCTAAAGGTAAAGAGCAGCGGGATCCTGGAGCTGAAAGGATCTATTGCAAAGATAAACTAGAAAAGGGAAGGGGAAAGGATTATGGGATTTGCAGTATGTGGAGGGGCGGTGTGTACCTGCAGCTTTGGAATGGCTCCTTCGTGTCTTATAGTAACACCCGAGAATCAGACCGTTTCTGTTATGCCGCTTGCTACGATCATGGATCATATTCCTATGAAGAATATTATGCCTTTTGGAATGTGTTCTTCGCTAGGGAATCCACAGGTAGCAGCAGCTACGACAGCGGCACTTGGAGTATTGACCCCCATGCCCTGTATTCCATTTACAACAACGCCCTGGACACCCGGCAGTTCCGGTGTGTTAATAGGCGGTAAGCCTGCATTGAATCAAAGCAGTAAACTGATCTGTGGCTGGGGTGGCGTGATTCAGCTTGGATATCCGGGTACCAGTAATATTCAGGTGTCGTAAAAATGTAATTTAATTCCCAATTCTGCAATATTCAGGCGAATTCTGCAAAATCTATTGATTTTTTGAAGTAAATCGCTATATGTATAGAATTGGAGGGAAGGTTATGACAGAACGTATTGCGATTATGGTAAGTCAACGATTATTGTTATATCAGTTGATCCAAAAGGAAGAACAGGAATGGTATCAGTATTGTATCCAGGTGCGTCTGGAGCGGATGCTTGCCTGTCTTTTGATTGGTCTGTGTGCAGCATTTTTTCATGTATTACCGGAAACCGTGTTGTTTCTCCTATCTTTTTTTATGATCCGGAGACATGCAGGCGGTTTTCATGCAAATAGTTTTGCCGGCTGTATGATCATATCCGCCGGGGTATATCTTTGTTATGTAATGGCACTATATCCATTCTTATTGCGTCATCCTGTCATGAATGATGGAATATTGCTGTGTTCAGCCATCGTGATTCTGGTGGTCGGAGCGGTCAATCATCCGAATATGGCATGGAATGAAAGAGAATATCACAGGAGCAAATGGTATGCCAGAATTGCATTGCTACTGGATCTATTGATCTTTGCAGGAATGAGGCTGATTAGAATTCCTGAGAGTTATTGTTTATTCATGAGTTTTGGCGTGATTTTAAGCGCTGTATTTCTGGTGCTTGGAAAAATAATAAAGCAGGAGGTAAAATGAATGAAAAAACGGGTGGAGAAGCAGGTATTGAGTGCCGTAGAGCATTTGGTACGCAATGATGTTAAGAGGGAGCGGTTTAGCTGGCCGCCACCGTGTCCATTATTTTCACATCAGCCGAAGAGACCGGAGTCTGAAAAGGCCGCAAACGAATAGGATACAGGTTCTGCTTAGGAGGGGCTGAATGGATCATAATGATCCATTCAGCCCATTGCGGATATTTTCCGCAATTCATATAATAAGATTGAAAAATATCATAGAATGTCTAATAATGTGGTAAGAATACTAGATTTATGGGGTGGGAGAAGTAATGTTCAGGATTGCGATATGTGATGACGAGAGCTGCTTTTTACTGCATGAAAAGGCTTTGATCATAAGCTATATGAAACGTAACGGATATGATTGCAGGATAGATGCTTTTTCTTCCGGCAGAGAGTTGCTGGCATTAAGAGATGAAGTCAAGCAATACGATATTATATTTCTTGACATCAATATGAAGGAACTGGATGGATTGGAAACAGCGAAGGAGATAAGAAGATATTCTGAGACAACATACCTGGTATTTGTAACGGCATATCTGACCTATGCCATAGAAGGCTACAAGGTGAATGCAATCCGGTTTCTGATCAAGGATGAAGGGAATTTGGGCCCTGCCATGAAGGAATGTCTGGATACCATAATGATGGAGAAGAAACGTTCAGAGCAAAAATACTGCTTTGACTTTGTGGAGGGTACACTTGAAGTGGTCTGGAAAAATATTATATATGTGGAAAGCAGTCTGCATAAGCTTATTTTTTATATGAATGACAGAAAACGTTCCCGGTTTACCATGTATGACAAATTAGATACCATTGAAACTCTGTTACAGGGCAGTGAGTTTTGCAGGATCCATAAGAGTTATCTTGTGAATCTGAAATATGTCAGAAATCTGGAGCGATATCGGTTAGAACTGCATGATGGTACGGTTTTAAACATTGCAAAGGGAAAATATCTGGAAAGCAACCGAAGATTCCTTGTTTATCAGGGGGACCTTTGATATGTATGGCTGGATAAATTCACTTGTTACAAGTATTTGTTATATTTTGTTTTGCAGTATGTTTATTGATACCTTTACAGGGAGGAGGAATGGAAGGCGCTGGCAGCAATATCTTCTGCTGATAAGTGCAGTTATCCTGATGAGCATCGCCTGTATTGGTTTAAGCAGGTGGTTATTGCTTAAACAGATCATTGTCATTATAATAACCTTTTTTACAATGTATGCTTGCTTTCATGAGACACCCGGAAAGGTAATGCTATTTGTATTGCTGTTTCACAGCATGAGCGGCGGATTGGATTTTATTTCCTATCAGATCGTTTTACTGGCAAGCCGTCAATTAGAGGAGGCCCTGCTGCATCTGCCGGCATTTGGCCTGTTGTGGATCGTATTAACCCAGTTGTTGATATTTCTGTTCCTGATTCTTGTAAAATGGGTATTTGCAAAGAGGACATCTCTGAATCTTACCAGGCAGGAATGGATAAAAGTAATTGCATTTACTGCATTTTCTATTGTTTCTTTAGTTGAGATGTTTGTACAGTTTGGCGTTGTACAGAACGGGATGCAGGGAAGGGTATTTCTCTTTCTTGCCATTGGCCTGTTATGTATGAATGTTTTATTTTTCAGCCTGATTCAGGGGATATCTGTTCGGGATACCCAGCTTCAGGAGGAACGGATCTTCCGGGAACGGGTAAAAAATGAAACGGAACGATATCGTTCTATTTCAGAGCAGTATGTGATACAGAAAAGAAGGGAGCATGAGTATAAGAATCAGATTACCTGTATGGCTGTCCTGATCAAAAATGAAAAATATCCGGAACTGCAGTCATACATCCGTAACCTGAATACAGGTGTGTTGTCCCAAATGGATTATATTGACACCAATCATGTGATCATAAATGCGGTTCTAAATACAAAGTATCAGGAAATTAAAGAAAGAAATATTGCATTTGTACTGAAGTTTAATAATTTATCCGATGTGGATATGGAAGATGAGGATCTTGTCGTCATCCTGTCAAATCTTCTGAACAATGCGATTGAGGCATGTGATAAGTGTAGTGAGAAAGTGATCCGGTTCAAGTTCTTTAGTGATGAGGAATGGATTACCATTGCTGCTGTTAATTCCTGTGCTGTGGAACCCAAACGGATCGGAGAGAAATTTCAGACAAGCAAGACCGACGAAACTGCCCTGCATGGGATTGGTATTGAGAATATTAAAGAGGCAGTAAAAAAGTATGAGGGCACTTCTTTGATTGATTATGAGAATCATGTCTTTCGATTTGTGATCCGTATTCCTCCAAAAGGAATATCCATTATTTTCTGCAATAAAAATTATGAGAATCATGTCTTTCGATTTGTGATCCGTATTCCCCGCAAAAGAGTGCTTGACAGCTCTGAACTTCAACGCTATGATAGAAGCAGTGCAGAATTGTGTGATTCTGCGTAGGAATAGAACAAGCAGCGTGGAAGGTGCAGGAAGGAATCTATTTCCCTGCCAGAGAATAGAGGTCAGCGGCTGGAAGCCTCTTAAGAAGGAGCAGATTCTTAGTTTCACACCGGAGCTTTCTGTTTGAAGTAATAGTAGGGCAGAACGTGTGATGACGTTACACATCATGAAAGTGTCTGTATGAATCATGCAGGAATCAGGGTGGTACCGCGATATCAGCTCGTCCCTTTTGGGGCGGGCTTTTTGTGTGAAACAATGAGCCATGCGAGAACGGGATACGTTCTCGCATTACAAGGCTGTCTCACATGGGGCAAGCTGGCTTGCCCAAATGGGAGTAGCCTTGTAGAAATGAAAACGGAAACGTTTTCATTTGGCGAATGTCGCATCACCGAGCAATGGAATTGCGAGGTGGGATGCGAGAGGATGCGCATTGTGCGCAAAAGAAAATGGCAGCCAAGCAGCCGCGCGCAAGCGCCTGAGTCCGTTATAACGGACTCAAATATAACAATGAGCCATGCGAGAACAAAAAACGTTTTCATTTGGCGAATGTCGCATCACCGGGCAATGGAATTGCGAGGTGGGATGCGAGAGGATGCGCATTGTGATACCCATAGTAATTAGATGTAAAATAAAAGCAGGAGGAAAGAAATGATGAAGGAAAAGCTACAGGCGATCCGGGAGGATGCCATTGCTAAAATTGAAGCAGCGAAGGATCTGGAGGCTCTGAATGAGATCAAGGTCAGTATCCTTGGCAAGAAGGGAGATCTGACTCAGGTTCTAAAGGGCATGAAGGATGTATCGCCGGAGGATCGTCCGAAGGTGGGACAGTTGGTAAATGATACCCGTTCTGCCATTGAGGAACGTCTGGAAAACGTTAAGCGGGATATTGCGAGAAAGCTGCGGGAAGAAAAGATGAAGAATGAAGTCATCGATGTTACCCTGCCGGGCAGAATGCAGATGAAAGGACACCGCCATCCGAACCAGATCGCCCTGGAGGAACTGGAACGGGTATTTATTGGTATGGGTTACGAAATCGTAGAAGGACCGGAGATTGAGTACGATCATTACAATTTTGAATTGTTAAATATTCCGGCTAATCATCCGGCCAAGGATGAGCAGGATACGTTTTATATTACCAAGGATATCCTTCTTCGTACCCAGACCTCACCGGTACAGGCCCGGGTGATGGAGACCGGAAGGATGCCGATCCGGATACTGGCGCCGGGACGGGTGTTCCGCTCCGACGAGGTGGATGCTACCCATTCACCATCCTTCCATCAGGTAGAGGGCCTGGTTGTAGATAAGAATATTACATTTGCAGACCTGAAAGGAACCCTGGAGCAGTTTGCAAGAGAATTCTTTGGCCCGGATACAAAGGTGAAGCTGCGTCCGCATCATTTTCCGTTTACGGAACCAAGTGCCGAAGTAGATGTCAGTTGTTTCAAGTGCGGTGGGAAAGGCTGCCGGATGTGCAAGGGAAGCGGCTGGATCGAGATCCTGGGCTGTGGTATGGTACATCCGAACGTGCTGCGGGATTGCGGGATTGATCCGGAAGAGTATTCCGGCTTTGCCTTCGGAATCGGACTGGAGCGGGTTGCGCTGCTGAAATATGAGATAGATGATATGCGCCTGCTTTATGAAAATGATATGCGGTTTCTGAAGCAGTTTTAAGCAGGGAACAGGAGAAAAAGGAATAGAAGATCAGGAGGTTGATATAAAATGAATACACCGATTTCATGGTTAAAGGTATATGTGCCGGATTTGGATGTGGAGCTTCAGGATTATGTAGATGCGATCACCTTATCCGGATCCCATGTGGAAAGCTGGGAGAGAAAGGATAAGAACTTAGAGAAGATTGTGGTTGGTAAAATTGAGAAAATTGAACGCCATCCCGACGCAGATAAGTTGATCATCTGCCAGGTTAATATTGGCGCAGAGGCACCGATTCAGATCGTGACCGGAGCCCCGAATCTAAAGGAAGGTGATCTTGTGCCGACAGTCCTGGATGGCGGCAGGGTTGCTGGAGGACATGATGGCGGTCCGTTACCGGAGAGTGGTATCAAAATTAAGAAAGGAAAGCTCCGGGGAGTAGAATCTGCGGGAATGATGTGTGCGATTGAAGAACTGGGATCCTCCCGGGAACTGTATCCGGAGGCACCGGAAAACGGTGTTTATGTATTTCCGGAGGATTCGGGTGTAAAACCAGGCGAAGATGCAGTTGGAGCATTAGGGCTGCATGATGCAGTTGTAGAATATGAGATAACCTCCAACCGTGTGGACTGCTTCAGTATGATCGGAATGGCAAGAGAAGCAGCGGCAACCTTTGGTCTGCCATTCCATCCGCCTGTGGTGCCGGATACTTCAAAAGGAGGCGAAGTGGAACAGTATGCATCCGTAGAAGTGGAAGCTGCAGATCTGTGTCCAAGATATTGTGCAAGGGTTGTTAAGAATCTGAAGATCGGACCATCTCCGAAATGGATGCGGGAGCGCTTAGCAGCGCAGGGGATCCGTTCCATTAACAATCTGGTCGATATTACCAATTATGTAATGGAGGAGTATGGACAGCCGATGCATGCTTTTGATCTGGATACGGTTGCAGATCATAAAATCGTAGTGAAGCGGGCCAAGGACGGGGATACATTTATTACCCTGGATGGACAGGAGCGGAATCTGGATTCCGATGTTCTGATGATCTGTGACGGTGAAAAGGAAATCGGCATTGCCGGTATCATGGGCGGTGAGAATTCCATGGTAACGGATAAGATTACAAATCTGCTGTTTGAGGCTGCCTGCTTTGATGGAACCAATATCCGTCTGTCTTCCAAGCGGATCGGGCTTCGTACGGATGCCTCTTCCAAATTTGAAAAGGGATTGGATCCGAATCTGGCATTAGAAGCAGTGAACCGCGCCTGCCAGCTTGTAGAAGAGCTTGGCTGTGGGGAGGTAGTTGATGGTGTGATCGACATTTATCCGAATCCGGTGATGCCATGGGAGCTGCCATTTGAGCCGGAGAAGATGAACCGCCTGTTAGGAATGAATATACCGGAAGCACAGATGCTGGAATATTTTGACCGTCTGGGATTGACCTATCAGAAAGAAACCAATCAGCTTATCATACCAACCTACCGGCAGGATCTGCATTGCATGGCGGATCTGGCAGAGGAGGTGGCACGTCTGTATGGTTATGATAAGCTGCCGTCTACGCTGCCTTGTGGAGAGGCGACGGTTGGAAAGAAATCCTTCGAAATGCTGGTAGAGGATGTGGTACGGGAGGTCTGTGAAAATAACGGATTTTCCGGCAGCATGAATTATTCCTTTGAAAGTCCGAAGGTATATGATAAGCTGCTGATCCCGGAGGATTCTGAACTTCGGAATGCCATTGTGATCGCGAATCCATTAGGAGAGGACTTTTCCATTATGCGTACTATTTCCCTGAACGGAATGGTTACCTCACTGGCGACGAATTATAATCGCAGGAATAAGGAAGCCAGATTATACGAAATCGGTAATATCTATCTTCCAAAGGCGCTGCCGTTGACAGAACTTCCGGAAGAGCGGAAAATGTTAACGCTTGGTATGTACGGGGATAGCGATTTCTTTACCATGAAAGGTGTGTTAGAGGAGTTGTTCCAGCGGCTTGGATTAGCCGGTGCATTTACCTATGATCCGCAGGGTGGTTATTCCTTCCTCCATCCGGGCAGACAGGCAGCGATCCGGCAGGGTGATATGGTGATCGGGTATCTGGGACAGCTTCATCCGGAAGTTGTGGATAATTATGATATGAAGGGCGAGGCCTATGTTGCGGTGATCGATCTGCCAAAGCTTGCAGAACTGGCAACCTTTGACCGGAGATATGAGGGAATCGCCCGATTCCCGGCAAGCACCAGAGATTTAAGTATGGTGATGGATAAGAATATCTTTGTCGGGCAGGTTGAAGCAGTGATCCGCAAGCATGGCGGTAAACTCCTGGAGAGCTGCCAGCTCTTCGATGTTTATGAGGGAGAACAGATTGGCAAAGATAAGAAATCCGTTGCCTATACCATGACTTTCCGCGCAAAGGACCGGAATCTGGAGGCAAACGAAGTAAATGCCATTATGGAGAAGATGATCGAAGGCTTGAAGAAGCTGGGAATCGAGCTTCGCAGTTAAGGATGGAAGAGGTATGAGACTCAGTGATTTTAATTATGAGCTTCCGGAGGAACTGATCGCGCAGGATCCTTTGGAAAAGCGGGATAATTCCAGATTGATGGTATTGCATCGGGCAACCGGGGAACTGGAGCATAAGCATTTTTATGATGTAATAGATTATCTGAATCCGGGAGACTGTCTGGTCATCAATGATACGAAGGTCATTCCTGCCAGACTGATGGGGGCAAAGGAAGGAACCGGCGCCTCCATCGAAGTCCTTCTGTTGAAGCGAAGGGAAGAAAGGGTCTGGGAAACTCTGGTAAAGCCGGGAAAGAAAGCCAGAGCCGGCACCAGGATCTGTTTTGGAGATGGACTGCTGACCGGAGAAGTTATCGATGTGGTCGAGGAAGGAAACCGTTTGATCCGTTTTGAATATGAAGGGATATTTGAGGAGATTCTGGACCGGCTGGGGCAGATGCCCCTTCCGCCTTATATTACGCATCAGCTTCGGGACAGGAACCGTTATCAGACTGTATATGCCAGACAGGAGGGATCTGCAGCAGCACCGACAGCAGGCCTGCATTTTACGCAGGATCTGTTGCAGAGAATCCGGGAGAAAGGCGTCCGGATTGCCACGGTAACCCTGCATGTTGGACTTGGCACCTTTCGTCCGGTAAAGGAGGAGAATGTGTTAGATCATCATATGCATTCGGAATTCTATATGGTGGATGGGGAGGCGGCTCAGATCATAAATGAAACAAAGGCAGCCGGAGGACGGGTGATTTCTGTGGGAACCACCAGTACCAGAACGATAGAATCCGTGGCAGAGGCAGACGGGCATATACCAGAGTCCAGTGGCTGGACGGATATCTTTATTTATCCGGGTTATTCCTTTAAGGCTGTGGATTGCCTGATCACGAACTTTCATCTGCCGGAATCCACGCTGATCATGCTGGTATCCGCTCTGGCAGACCGGGAACAGGTGCTGCATGCCTACCGGGTGGCTGTAGAGGAACGGTATCGTTTCTTCAGTTTTGGAGATGCCATGCTGATCGTGTAAAAAGAACCGTTTGAAAATTTAATAAAATGGTCGAAAAATTACGAAGGGTAACCATGGGATTCACACCCTGTTCAAGGTACAATAATTGCATAGAAGGTAATTGTGAAGGAGCTGAAAAAGTATGATTCGTTATGCCATGACCGTTTCGAACAGTACCGAGGATAAAGAGAATCAATCCACCAGTTATGGACTTCGGGCAATGAATGAAAAAGGAGAGGAGTTATTATCCATTCCGAATATCAGTACCAGGGAAGAGGATGTAGCTTACCTGATCGATCATTTTAATCAGATTCGTGTGCAGCGGGATCAGTTTTATTGATTTGTCCGGGCAGCAGAGTACACGGGGAAACAACAAAGGAGAATTCGATCATGTTTCTAGGATTTGGTAAGAAGAAGGAACCATTAGAATATGACAGAACCAGGAAAAAGCCTGTGATCCATGTCAGTATCTGTACAGGGGAGCAGGTGGCAGGCTTTAAAGATATTGAAACCGGACGGTTTGAAGATAGAATGCTGATCAAAAATGAAAAGGATCTGAAACATTTCCTGAAATTATATGGTATTGAAGAAGGAGAGCTTACCAAAGAATGGTAAGCTCTCCTTCATTGTAAAAAATAACGTACAACATGATTGCCGGGGGAATCATAAACGTTCTAAATCCTGATAGAATTCAGGATAAGAGATGTTTACCACTTCGGCTCCGGTGATTTCCGTATCCCCTTCTGCATTCAGGGCAGCGATAGCAAAGCTCATGGCAATCCGGTGGTCAAGACTGCTGTCAATGCTCGCACCGTGCAACGGTCTGCCTCCACGGATGATCATGCCATCTTCCGTACCTTCTATATCGGCGCCCATGGCAGATAAATAGCGTACCATGATATCAATACGATTGGATTCTTTTACCTTTAGTTCCTGAGCATCCCGGATTACTGTCGTTCCATCTGCAAAGCAGGCGAGCACTGCAAGGATCGGCAGTTCATCGATCAGCTTTGGAATTATGGCGCCTTCTATGGTGGTACCATGCAGGATGCTGGTTCGGACTGTAATATCGGCAGATGGTTCTCCGGTACGGACATTGGTCTGTTCTACGGTTATATCTGCTCCCATTGCCCGGCAGACCTCTAATATGCCATCCCTTGTAGGATTGATTCCTACATTCCGGATGGTAATGCAGGAATTCGGAGTAATAAGTCCGGCAACAATGAAGTAGGCGGCAGAGGAAATATCACCGGGAACAATAATCTTCTGGGCATCCAGCCGGGCTGCCGGCTGGACAGTGGCAGTGGTTCCTTCCCTGCGAATGGAGACGCCAAAGGCTTCAAACATCAGCTCCGTATGATTCCGGGATAAATACGGTTCTGTTACGCTGGTTTCTCCCTCCGCAAACAAACCGGCTAACAGAATCGCAGATTTGACCTGTGCGGAAGCCACCGGAGAATCATAATGGATACCATGGAGAGAAGTCCCTTGAATGCAAAGCGGTGCACAGTCATTGCCATTCAGACTGGTAATATCCGCCCCCATAAGAGAAAGCGGTGCCATAATTCGCCCCATGGGACGCTTTTGAATGGATGCATCCCCGTTGATCGTACTGGTGAAGGGCTGTGCTGCCAGAATACCGGCCATCAGGCGGGTGGTAGTGCCGCTGTTTCCTACATCCAGTGTTTCACAGGGAGCCTGCAGGCCGCGTAAGCCTTTTCCCTGAATACGGACAATATCTCCTGTATTCTCAATGGTTACTCCCATTTTCTGAAAACAGGAGATAGAGGAGCGACAGTCAGCTCCCTGTAGAAAGTTGTTTACTTCCGTGGTGCCATCTGCTAATGCCCCCAGCATAATACTTCTATGGGAGATTGATTTATCTCCCGGTACCGTGATCTCACCCCGTAGAGAGGCTCTGCGTTTAAATTTCATTGTATGCTTATTCCTTTCCTGTGAATTTCGGGCTGTTACGCACTGCTGTCTGTTTCGTGATCTGCATCAGCGTTCGTATACGGTATAGTTTTGTTCCCGCAGCAGATCTGCAGCATTAATGGCATCCTGATTTGTATAGAAGGATATTCGCAGGACGCCCTCCTCATCCTCCCGGTTATGGGAAATGCCAAGATTTTTCAGATTAATTCCCTCACTGCTGATATTGTGTATTACACCTTCAATGGAGCCAGGCTCATCCGGAATATCAACAAAGATCTCGTAATTCATCCGGATAACACCGGTGGCATTATTTGGAATGGAATCCCGGTAGGATTGCGCATTCTGAAAGAATTGATGGATATGATGCTGATCTCTTTTGTGGATTGCCTGTATGACCTGTTGTAATTCTTCGATATATTCCTCTAATCCTGCAATGATATTTGCAGGATTGCTTAAAAGAATATGTTCCCAGATCAGCGGATTGGAGGAGGCAATCCGGGTAATATCCTTAAATCCGCCGGCGGCCAGTTGACGATACATACCCTTTGCATCATCATGTTCCCGTACCAGATTGACCAGTCCGGAAGCAATAATATGAGGGATATGACTGATATAGGCAGTGGTCTGATCGTGCCGGGCAGGGGAATAGACAATAGCAATAGCACCCAGATCTTCAATAAAGGTACAGAATTCCTCTACCCGTTCCTGCCGGACAGAGGAGGAAGGGGTTATAAAGTAATATGCGTTTTCAATTAAATGATCATGAGCAGCAGCATAACCGGAACGCTCGGAACCGACCATAGGATGGCCGCCGATAAACGCATCACTGAGTCCCATATCCAGGACAGCCTGGTAGATATCTGTTTTAACGCTTCCGACATCCGTTAAAATGCAATCCGGTTTTATCAGTGTTTTTAATGTAGACAGATACTGAATATTATAATGAACCGGCGCACACAGAAAGATATAATCACATTGGGAAAAATGATCGTTGATCTGTGTAACAGGAACATCTATGATTCCCTCGCTGACAGCAGAGTTCAGGGCTCTGGTATCAACATCAAAGGCTGTAATTGTATAATGCGGAAATATTCTCCGGATGGATTTGGCGATGGAACCGCCGATCAGTCCTAATCCGATGAATCCGATCGAAAATGGTTTGGAAATATTCATATAACAGTACCTGTCCTTTTTATGTTTGTTGTATGTATTTTATTCTGTATACAAAGTTATGTCAATGCACTACTGCGTTAAAGTGCAGCCAGCTCTTCCGGTGTCAGGAGACGGCTGGCACCCGGAGGCAGGGTGTCATCCAACTGAAGTATTCCCATGCGAATCCGTTTCAGATAGGTCACTTCGCAGTTAAAAGCCTGAAACATCCGCTTGACCTGATGAAATCTTCCTTCCTGGATCGTGAGCAGAGCGCTGGATTCCGAAAGTGTCTGAAGCAGGGCCGGCATGGTCGGCTTCTTATCTCGATATCGATTCCCTGCTGAAACTGCGTTGCGGCATCCTCCGGCAGATTTCCCCTGAACTCTGTATAATAGGTCTTATCTACATGCTTTTTGGGCGAAAGAAGCCGATGGGCCAGGGCACCGTCATTCGTGATCAATAGTAAGCCCTCTGTATCCTTATCCAACCGTCCGACAGGAAATAAGTCAGGGTGGGAAGGGTCATTGATCAAAGAGATTACCGTAGGAAACCGGTCATCTTTTACAGCACTGACATAGCCTGCGGGTTTGTTCAGCATATAGTAGACATGAGGTTCCCGCACTACCGGATTTCCCTGATATAAGATAAGGTCGGTATCCGGAAGGATTTTGATATTTCCGGTTTTTATCACAGTTCCGTTTACGGTAATCTGTCCCGTTTTCAAATATTGTTTTACCTGACTGCGGCTTCCGATTCCCGCATCTGCCAGAAATTTATCCAGTCGAAGTTGTGACATGATAATACCTCTCTACTACAATGTATTTATGGTTAATACCCCTTACAGCCAGTAAGGAATTATCC
>ERZ777011.434-NODE-434-length-64992-cov-85.874817_pt1 | contig 64992 bp, 63 predicted proteins | sample MGYA00374964_ERZ777011 | MGnify/ENA primary metagenome ERZ777011 (study PRJEB29310, sample SAMD00008975) | mouse gut metagenome | study: EMG produced TPA metagenomics assembly of the Metagenome analysis of fecal microbiota from mouse which was promoted...
AACCATACTAACCGTTATCGAATCGATATTTTCAAATTTTTGTCATATACTTAGAGCAAATACAATAATATTATATGGATATGATTAGCAGTTACAAAGAATTGCCAATTGGCAAGTACAGGAAAATCATGGATTTGTGCAGGGATGAATCGCTCTCACATTTTAATATGCAGATGGCTGTTTTTTCTGTATTGTCCGACATGTCGGAAGACGTGTTGCTTGACATGCCGATTACGTAGTTCCAGAAAATAGCCTCAGCGGCGACTTTTCTTGAAAAAGATATTCCGGAACAGGATGGGCATAAGGTTGCGGCTGTATATCGCATCGGCATTTGGGAATTGATTCCTGATTTGGATGTGAGCAAATTGACAACAGCGCAATATGTGGATTTTCAGATGTTTTGTAAAGAAGACGGAAACATAGCCCAGCTTCTGTCATGTTTCCTTATTCCCAAGGGATGCAAATATGGCCGCGGATATGACATTGCTCAAGTTCATGAAGCACTTGAAGCAGAATTGTCCATATATGACGCTTCTGTCCTGACCGCTTTTTTTTGAAGAAATGTCAGCGTTCAATCAACGGTATCCTAACCTCTTCAATACGGGACACGAGGACTCTTCCGAAAGCGGTGAGGAAGGAGGTGAAGGCGAAAGTGATGGAGATGAAAGCGCTTTTGTCCGGCGCTGGGGCTGGATTGCAAATGTCGATGCTGTTTCCGAATTGGTACGCTGTCCGTGGAATGATGTGTGGGAGATGAATGTAATGGAATTCTTCAATTTGTTGAGCTACCGAAAAGACAAAATAGAGCATGACAGAAATGAACTGGAAAAATGGAGACGTCTGCACTGAGCATTCCGGTTCTGTTTGTGGAGCATGATACCGCTCTGCAAGCTACGGTAATTTACAGAAACCGTTCAATTCATATTTAATAGAAAAACCAATTACATTATGGCAGAATATAGATTTCAATTTCCTATCTGGCGTGACCAGAAGCTTTCAATAAATGTAAGCTCAGCCAGGTTCACTATTTTTTCCGAGACTAGTTTTGATGAGGTCGTAGGCACCGTTTATGCCTATGCTAAACCAGGTAAGGATCATGTTGAACTCGTGCTTAACAGCATGCTTGCAGATTGTCTCAAAACCGAGTTTCCTGATGTGTCCAAGCTTGATGTGTCCCAGCATGCGATTCAGTTGCCTGACTATTACCGTTCTTTTATTATTCTTGCAGGGCATGACCTGTATATACTGAGGGCTACAAATGACTATTCTTACGATGATAAAATGGCTGTGGGCGCTGTACCATGGACTTTAATCCGCCATGAACTGGACATAAGGATGCCCTTGGTGATACATTGCGTGGCCGACTATGCCAGTGAGTCCAATATGGAAGTCCGTGCCTTGTTCGGCAATGGGGCTGCCTCACCTTCCAGACAAATCCAAATGCCTGTCAATGAGACATCAGGAACAGTGTCTTTCGTCCTTTATGGAAAGGCTGACGAAATATTCGGAGCTAAGGATAATGTTCATGTCTCTGAGATTCAGATACTTTCCGCAGTAGGAAATTCCGTGGATTATCCTCACATCAAAGTCATGAATACCGGTTTGAGATATGCGTTGTATTACGTGGACGCATATGGATATTGGAGATGGCTGACTGTTGCCGGAAGAGTGAAGCGGTCGGAATCATATCAGAGGCAGACATTCAAAAGTTCCAATGACAATTTTGGACCATCTGGCCGTGAGACAATAAATTACTTGAACAGCATTACCAAGACATACGAATTTTCGACAGGATGGCTGAGTGACGGACAGGCTGCATTGATGCATCATCTTCTTGGCAGCGTGAATGTTATGCTCTACGATATGGAAGACGAGTCATTCACTCCTGTCGTCATTATGGATTCATCATGTGAATACAAAACATACAAAGGAGAGGGATGTGGCCCGGTGTTCATGCGGGATATGGAATATATATGAAAGATAATGCGGTAAATCATGCGCCATATGTGGGTATTGGGCTGTCTTATAATTTCATGACTTTCTGAGATGTAAAATGCCAAAAGTGCTTAACTTTGCAACCCGCTCCGGAAGCGGCGCGAAGAAAAACGGATGCATTTATGACCAATATACTGTATATACATGGCATGGGAGGAGGAGGGGACAGCAGAATCCCGTCCATACTCAGGGAGCGTTTCGGGAGGAATGTCCTGGAGGGCTGTGGGGCAGTCAATGTAGTTGTGCGGACTTACGACTTCGACCCGGAGATTGCGCATGCCCAAATCACCTCATGGACAGAGGAACTCCGGCCTGCCCTTGTAATCGGGGAGTCACTTGGGGCCTTGCACGCCCTTAGGATTGTGGGAATGCCGCATCTGTTCGTTTCCCCGGCCCTTAATACTCCTTTGTTTTTCCGGTATATGGCATGGATGTCCGTCCTGCCGGGTGTGACGGAACTGCTTGGCAGAATATACCGTCCTAAGGAAGGCGACAGGCAGAAGCTGCATTTTACGTATCGAGTTCTGTGCAAATACGGAAAGCACAGGAAAATGGCTCTCAGCAATTCCGTCCGGACCGGAAGCCGGGACAAGCACTTTGCCTTTTTCGGCATGCAGGACCACTACAGAAAGAGCGGAATTGTGAGCGTGCACACTTGGGAAAAATATTTCGGGAACTCATATATGATGTATGACGGGACGCATTTCATGGAAGAAGAGTTCATAGATTCCATGCTTATGCCAAAAATATTTGAAGTGCTGGGACATAAATAATAAAACAGAGGTGTTATAAATATTAACATCTCTGTTTTATTATTTGATATTAAGTCTTTAGGGCTTATTTGCCGCTTGTCCTGCCCGGATAAGCTTTGAGACCTTCCTCGAGAATCGTCATGGCCTTTTCCATTTCAGATACGGCAAGTACATATGACAGGCGCGCGTGGTTCTTTCCGTATCCCGGAGTCTTGTAGAAAGACGCAGCCGGAGTTATCATGGTTGTCTCACCGTTTATGCGGAACTCCTCAAGCATCCACTTTGCAAAGCTCTCCGCGTCATCCACCGGAAGCTCGGCTATCGTATAGAATGCTCCCATTGGAAGAGGGGTGAATACGCCTTCCATTTTATTGAGCCTGTCTATCATATAGTCGCGCCTCTTTATGTATTCTTCCCTGACTTCGGTGAAGTATTCGTCAGGAGTGTCAAGCGCTCCGATTGACGCCATCTGGCCCAATACCGGAGGACAGAGCCTTGCCTGCGCAAATTTCATGGCGGCGGCCATCACTTCCTTGTTGCGTGAGATGATGCATCCGACCCTGACTCCGCACAGGTTGTATCTTTTGGAAACGGAATCTACGAGTATTATGTTCTGGTCCAGGTCAGGTATGTTCATTGCGGAAAAATGCGGCTCATCCGTATAGCAGAACTCACGGTAAACCTCATCAGAAATGAGGAACAGGTCGTGCTTGCGGGCGATTTCACCTATGGCGAGCATGTTTTCCTTGGAATACAGTGTGCCGCTCGGGTTGCCGGGGTTGCAGACGAGTATCGCCCTTGTCCTGTCGGTTATCGCCTTCTCGAACTCTTCGATAGGAGGGACCTGAAAGCCGTTCCTGATGTCTGTCGGGATGGCCTTGAGGGTTATGCCGTTCAGGAAAGCGAAAGTGTTGTAGTTCGTGTAGAACGGCTCGAGCACTATCACTTCGTCTCCGGCATCGCATGTTATCTCGAGGGCGAGATTGACACTCTCGCTTCCGGCAACTGTTATGATGATTTCCGGCACTTCAATGTCAATGCCTATTTTCCTGTAGTATTTTTCCACGAGTCCCTGTCTCAGCTCCATGATTCCTGCGGAATGGGAGTATGACACGTGCTGCGGCATATTGCCTTTAACGGCATTGAGCGCGCATTCCGGAGAGTCGATGTCCGGCTGTCCGATATTGAGGTGATATACTTTCACGCCCTGCTTTTTAGCTGCATCGGCGTAAGGTACCAGCTTCCTGATTGCAGATGCCGGCATCTGTTGGGCTTTGGTTGAAATATTGGCCATTTTTATCCTGTTGTTTTCGTATGTACCAAGGACAAAGATAGCGATATTTTATTATCTTTGCGCCCGACTTGACAAATTAATGGATAAAACTTATGGCAACTTTCAGGCAAATGGCTCTAAATGAGTCTGCTCTGCACAAGACGGAGCGTTTCTACGTTGAGAATAGACCTGTTTCTGAGTATTTCGGGGAGAATGTACTTGACCTTGACAAGATGAGAGTGTACATGTCACAGCAGGCTTATGAGGCTGTTCTCGCATCGGTGAAATTCGGTGCCAAGCTTGACCGCAGCGTGTCCAATGAAATAGCTTCAGGAATGAAGGCATGGGCCATGGAAAAGGGGGCGACCCACTACACCCATCTGTTTCAGCCCCTTACTGATTCCACTGCTGAAAAGCATGAGGCCTTTGTCACTTTCAAGGACGGCAAGGCTTTCGAGAAATTCAACGGAAGCGCTTTAGTGCAGCAGGAGCCTGACGCCTCAAGTTTCCCGAACGGAGGACTTCGCAACACCTTTGAGGCAAGGGGATATTCCGCATGGGACCCTTCATCTCCGGTGTTCCTGATGGACGGAACTTTATGCATACCGTCTGTTTTCGTGTCATATACGGGTGAGGCCCTTGACACCAAGATTCCGCATCTCAAATCCATGCACGCCCTCAGCGAGGCCGCCGTTTCAGTGGCAAATCTGTTTGACGAGAGCGTCAAGGCTGTAAAAGTAAATCTCGGTCTTGAGCAGGAATACTTCCTCGTTGACGAGTCTCTCTACAAAGCAAGGCCGGACCTGATGCTTTCGGGACGTACAGTGGTGGGGCATACCTCGGCAAAGGACCAGCAGCTTGAAGACCATTATTTCGGGGCTATACCTTCAAGGGTAAGCTCTTTCATGAAAGATTTTGAGACTGAGGCATACAAGCTCGGCATTCTTCTCCAGACGCGTCACAATGAAGTGGCTCCTAACCAGTTCGAATGTGCACCCGTATTCTGTGATGCCACAAAGGCCATCGACCAGAACATGATGCTCATGATAGTGATGCAGAAGGTCGCGGAGAAGCATCATCTCAAGGTGATTTTCCACGAGAAGCCTTTTGACGGGGTGAACGGCTCCGGAAAGCATTGCAACTGGTCCATAATGACTGATACCGGCGTGAATCTCCTTTCACCTGGCAAGACTCCGACAAAGAACCTTCAGTTCCTTTCGTTCTATGCTTCTGTGCTCAGGGCCGTTCACAAGCACCATTATCTGCTTATGACATCTGTCGCTACACTCGGCAATTCATACCGTCTGGGCGGCAATGAGGCTCCTCCAGCGGTTGCCTCTGTGTTCTCCGGTTCTACTCTCTACGGCATTTTCCGCTCCATCATGGAGCTTGGGGATGCCTGCATGACAGCCTCGTCACAGGAGTCTATCAAGATTGTCAATGCCATACCGGAGATATTCCCGGACAATACGGACAGGAACAGGACTTCTCCGTTTGCATTTACCGGAAACCGTTTTGAATTCCGCGCAGTCGGCTCATCGCAGAATGTCGCTTCAGCAGTTTATGTGGTAAATTCTATCGTGGCCGAGAGCCTAAAGGACTTCCGCCACGAAGTGGATGTTCTCGAAGCGGCAGGTGAGGACCGCTCTTCTGCCATTATGGCTGTCGTGCGCAAGTTCATAACTGAGGCCAAGGACATAATGTTCGAGGGCAACGGTTACAGCAAGGAGTGGGAAATCGAGTCCCAGGCGCGCGGGCTTCGGGCCGTGAGGAATGTGCCGGAGTCCTATGAGGTCTATCATGAGGCGCAGACCTTGGAACTTTTCGACAAGCTTGGCGTTCTTGCTCCCAATGAGGTGGAGGCCCGTTTCGAGATTCTCAATGAGGTCTATGTGAAGAAGCTTCAGATAGAGGCCCGCATCCTCGGGGACATCTGCCTTAACCATGTCATACCGGCGGCGGTGAGGTATCAGAACGTCCTTATAGAGAATGTGAAGGGCATCAAGGACATTTTCGGAGACGACTATATGAATTTCTGCTCTTCTGAAATCGACACGCTTAAAAAGATATCGTTCCATATGAACAACCTGTCCGCGGATGTAGTAAGGCTCGTGGATGCCCGCAAGAAAGCGAACAGGATTGAGGGCATAGGGGAGCGGGCGAAGACCTATTCTCACGAGGTGAAGGATATGATGGACAAGGTACGTTACAGTGCGGACCATCTTGAGATGATAATTGACGATGAGATGTGGCCGTTGCCTAAATACAGGGAGCTTCTGTTCTTTTAGCGGAAGCCCCGGATTTTGTGTTTGTTATGTATATTGAAAGTATAAGTGCAGAGGAACTTGAAAAGCTTGATTACGTGTCTTTCCCCGGAAAGATATACGTGATTGATTCCGTCGGCGCTGAATTTAACCGTGCGCTTGCCTATCTCCGCTCGCAGCCCATAATCGGCTTTGATACTGAGACGCGTCCGTGTTTCTCGCAGGGCCAGTCCCGCTATGGGGTGTCTCTGCTCCAGCTTTCCGGACCGGACAAGGCTTTCCTGTTCAGAATCAAGGATATAGGAATGCACCGCAGGCTTTGCAGCCTGCTCGCCAACGGAAAGATTATCAAGGTCGGGGCTGCCATTCATGACGACATCAGGGGGCTTCAGAAACATCATGATTTTGTGCCTGCCGGTTTCGTGGATTTGCAGAAGATAGTGTGGGAGTGGGGAATCCGTGACAAGAGCGTCAAGAAGATGTCCGCAATCATTCTCGGCTTCCGCATTTCCAAGACGCAGCAGCTTTCCAACTGGGAGGCTCCTGCCTTGTCCGAGTCACAGTGCAAATATGCGGCTACTGACGCATGGGTGTGCCGTGAGATGTATATCAGGCTCATGGCATCAGAAAAGAATCCTTTGAAAGACGAGAATTTATTATGATAAAGGCAGTATTGAAGAAAGGCAGGGAGGAGTCCCTGTACAGGTTCCACCCGTGGGTGTTCTCCGGGGCAATCGCACAGGTGCACGGAACTCCTGAGGAGGGTGATGTCGTGGCTGTGCATGCAGCAGACGGGCGTTTCCTTGCCTGCGGGCATTGGCAGATCGGCTCGATTGCCGTGCGCATCCTAAGCTTTGACTCAGATGTGCTCAGCCCTGATTTCTGGGAGATAATGATATCGCGTGCCCTTGCGGTGCGCATCTCTGCGGGTCTTGCGGCTGACGGGGCTGCCCTTACCAATTGCTATAGGCTTGTACACGGTGAGGGAGATAATCTTCCTGGCCTTATAATCGACTATTATGACGGTGTATGCGTTCTGCAGGCTCATTCCGTGGGAATGTTCCGTGCCAAGAAGCAGATTACGGAAGCTTTGTGCAAGGTCTATGGGGACACCCTGAAGGCTGTTTATGACAAGAGCTCCGGTACTGCGCCTTTCAAGGCCGGACTCGAGCTTGTTGACGGATATATGTACCGCAGGGAGGACTTCGTGGAGAATGAGACTGTCGTGCTTGAGAACGGGCACAAGTTCATTGTCAATTGGACAGAAGGCCAGAAGACCGGCTTTTTCCTTGACCAGAGGGAGAACAGGGCTCTTGTAGGCAAACATGCCCGTGGGCGCAATGTGCTTAACCTTTTCTGCTATACCGGAGGATTTTCCATATATGCGCTGGCTTCAGGAGCTGTTCATGTTGATTCTGTTGACAGTTCAAGAAAGGCTATGGCCATGGTTGACAGGAATGTGGCGATAAACGGTTTTGCACCGGAGAGGCATACGAGCCTGTGCTGCGATGCCATAGATTACCTGAAGGATGTTCCGGAGGGGAAGTATGACCTTATGATAGTTGACCCGCCTGCTTTTGCCAAGCATCGCGGAGCTTTGAAGAATGCCCTCAGGGCATATCAGAGACTGAATGCCGCTGCAATTTCCAAGGTCGCTCCGGGAGGACTCATCTTCACGTACAGCTGCTCGCAGGTAGTTGACAAGGAAGCTTTTGCCCTTGCCGTATTCTCTGCTGCTGCGCAGTGCGGCAAGAGCGTGCGCATACTCGACAGGCTCAACCAGCCTGCTGACCATTCCGTGAACATTTACCATCCGGAAGGGGAGTATCTGAAAGGCCTGCTGCTTTACGTGGAGTAGCACTTTTGTGGACAAATGAAAAGAGCCGGGACGTCAAGCGGACCCGGCTCTTTTGCTTTATTCATTTTGCTTTGTTAAATTCGTTCTGGGCATGTCAATATCCAATTCTATGCCAGACCTGCGGACTTGCGGATGATTTCGGCAAGAGCCTTCATGTCGCACTTCTCAGGTGAATAGGCATGCGGGAATGATATCCCTCCGTTCTGGCTGCCCGGAGTCTCTTCCGGCAGTCCGATAAGCTCAAAACCGAGGGACTGAGCCTGTTCAGCAAGCAGTTTCACGCTTGCCGCCGCCCATGAATATGAACCGAAAGCAACGAATTTGCGTCCCTTTACATTGCGTGCTGAAATGGCCTTCATGAATGTCTCGGCAGGAGGGAAGATGCCTCCGTTATATGTCGGAGAACCGATGGCTATGGTGTTGTATTTGAACACATCACGCAGTGCTTCGGATATGTTTTCCGTGCAGAGCGGATGGATTGTGTTCGGAACGCCGGCCGCCGTAAGCTCCTTAGACAGGCACTCGGCTGCTTCAGCTGTATTGCCGTACATCGAGCCATATGCGATGCATACTCCCGGCTCTGCCTCATATCTGCTGAGTTTTCCGTAAAGGCCTGCCACATCTGCCGCAAGCTTCTCCCATACCGGACCATGAGTGCTGCATATCCGCTTTATCTCAAGTCCTGAGAGCTTCTTCATAGCGGCCTGCACTGTACTGCCGTATTTGCCGACGATGTTCGAATAGTAGCGTATCATCTCATCGCGGTATGGCCCGAGGTCTTCAAGATTGCTGTCCGTAATACCGATTCCAGGTATGCCGAAAGTACCGAATGCGTCTCCCGAGAAGAGAGTCTTTTCGCTTTCGTCCCATGTCATCATTGTTTCAGGCCAATGCACCATAGGGGTCATGTGGAACGACAGGACGGTCTCTCCCAATGAGAGGGTGTCCCCGTCACCTACTGTCTTGATTTTGTCGGCATTTATCCCGTAGTAGCCAGTGAGCATAGGTACGGCACGTGCGCTTGCCAAAATAGTGATGTCAGGCCACAGCTCCATTACAGCGGATACGGATGAGGAATGGTCCGGCTCCATATGGTTGATTATCAGGTGATTTATCGGAGAGTCTCCGGCATGTTCCCTGATGTTTTCAATGAATTTGTCCTTGAATCGCGCATCGACAGTGTCTATCAGCGCATTCTCCTTGTCAATGACCAGATATGAGTTGTAGCTGACTCCGTATGGAAGCGGCCACAGGCCTTCAAACAATGTGGTCTCATGGTCATTGACGCCTACATAGCGTATCTTTTCCGTAATTTTGCTCATTATTCAGTTGTTTGGTAATTATCCGTCTTTGGCAGATGGAGCTTGATGGGGAAGGGACTTAGCCGAGAAGTTTCTTGATATGCGGCTCAATCTGCTCCGGAGTGTCACCCGGTGCGAACCTTTCCACCACGTTGCCTTGCCTGTCAATCAGGAATTTTGTGAAATTCCATTTTATTGAAGTGGAGCCGAGAAGACCTCTCTTCTGTTTCTTAAGCCATACATAGAGCGGGTCCGCTCCTTCTCCGTTCACTTCGATTTTTGCAAACTGCGGGAATGTGACGTCATAGTTAAGCTCGCAGAAGCCCGCTATTTCCCTTTCCGTTCCCGGAGCCTGATGCCCGAACTGGTTGCATGGGAAATCGAGCACGACAAAGCCCTTGTCCCTGTATTTCCTGTAGAGAGCCTCCAAGCCTTTATATTGGGGAGTGAAGCCGCATCCAGTGGCTGTGTTCACTACTAAAATCACTTTTCCGCTGTAAATGCTGAGGTCCACCGGCTTTTTGCTCATGTCTGATACGGTGAAATCATAAATTTTCTTTTCTTTCATAACCCTAACAATTAAAAAACTAACCGGTAGGGCCGTATAGCACAAACTCTGCCAAATGGCTTCTCAGGCTTGCCACGGCTAAAGGATATTCAGGCTCTGCTCCTTTATTTTCTCCAGCTCGTCTTTCATTTTCACGACAATCTTCTGGATTTCCGTGTGATTGGCCTTGGAACCAGTCGTGTTGATTTCCCGTCCCATTTCCTGGGCGATGAAACCGAGCTTCTTTCCGGGAGCGGGATCGTCGCTGATTGTGTCAATGAAATATTTGCAATGCTGGCGCAGGCGAACTTTCTCCTCATTGATGTCCAGCTTCTCGATGTAATAAATCATCTCCTGCTCAAGGCGGCTCTGGTCCGGCTCTGCCTTCAGTTCTGCAAAGCGGGCCAAAATTTTTTCCCTTACGGCCGCGACCCTTTCGCTCTCGTATTGCTCCACCTGCTCGGAATATGCCAAAATGCTGGCGACTTTTTGCGTGACGTCGTTGTATAGGACTTCACCCTCCTGTGCCCTGAATTCGTTGATATTGGCGAGTGCCTTGTCTATGCAAGCCTCCACTTGAGGCCAGTTGATATCCGTTATAACGTCCTGTTTTTTGCAGTCTATCACCTCCGGCATCTTCAGGATGGTTGAAATAAGCTCCGCAGGATTGCCGTTCAGGCTGCCTGCGGAACCGATATGCTCGGCAAGCGACATAATCTGCCCGTAGTACCCCAGGGCCATTTCAATGTTAATCTGCTTCGCGTTTTCTGCGGCGTTCGGCTCATATGCCATGAAAAAGTCTATGTTCCCTCTTTGCAGGGCATTGGCAACCTTATGCCGCACGGCTATTTCCTTGTCTTTCGGAAGCAGGGACGTCTTTATGCTTATGTCCGCTGTCTTTCCGTTCAGTGAACGTATTTCTACGGTTATTTTTCCTGATTCCAGCATGGTCTCTGCCTTGCCGTATCCTGTCATTGATCTTATCATTGTGTTGAAGTATGTTTAGCGGCACAAAAATAAGGAAAATCTATTGAAACGGCCTGCAGAATTTGCGAAATGTCGTTCTATCTTCTCGCGGCCTGTCCCTTGCCCAGGATGAAGGATGCTGCTGCAAGGTAGCATAAGCAGGCTCCTATGACCATTACTGAGCCGTTCTGATTGCCTACGGCGTCTGCGAACATGCCCATGAGAGGCGGAATGACAGCACCTCCGCATACTCCCATAATCATAAGTCCGGAAATTTCGTTCGTCTTGTCGGGACGCGCTTTCATAGCCTGTGAATATATTATGGAGAATATGCTTGAGCAAAAGAAGCCGGTTGCTCCCACGAGCACCAATATGAATGCTGTTCCGGATGCGAATGACATGGCTGCGACAGCTGCCAGCGCCAATATGATGTTTGTCCTGAAATATGCTACATCGTTCATTTTCACCAGTAGTATGGAGCCTAAGAGTGCTCCGGCCGTCCTGCACAAGAAATATACGCTTGAGCCGAAAGAGGCCTGCTGCAAGTCAAGCCCTGCGCGCTCTATAAGAAGTTTCGGGGCTATTGTGTTGGTTCCAATGTCCACTCCCACAATGAAGAAAATCCCGAGGAACAGCAGAAGTATGGTCTTGTCTTTAAGAATCGAAAAAGCGGCTTTCATTGAAGACGAGTCCGTCCCGGCGGTTTCTTCCGGTATTTCCGTGAACATGAGCCAAAGCATTGACACAAGGGTGATTGCGGCATATGCCGGGAAAAGATATTGCCATGAACCGAACAGGCTTGCTGCAAATGCCGCTATGAAAGGGCCGCAAAATGAAGATACGGCCTTGACTACCTGTCCCGTAGTGAGCATGCTTGTGAGTTTCTGCTGTGAAACTACATTGGTAAGGAGCGGATTGAGTGAAACCTGAAGCATGGTGTTTCCTATTCCGAGCAGCACGAAGCCTGCCATGCTTGTGACGAGGCTATAATGGAAAAAAGGAATCAGCATTCCCGCGAGGGTTATAATGTTGCTCACCTGCACTATTTTTTTCCCTCCCGGATCTGTTCATTGCCATGGCTGACGGTATGGAAATCAGCAGGAACCAGATGAATACCATCGACGGTATGAAGCCTGCGACCGTCTCGCTGAGCGAAAAGTCATTCTTTATATAGCTTGTGGCAATGCCGACCACATCGCAGAAGCCCATCACGAAAAAGCCGAAAAGGACAGGAAGAGCCTTTGTGAAATTTCTGTCAATCATTTGTGATAATGTTTTGTGCCTTTGTCAAGTGCCGGCGTCAGTCGTTTGTGAATTCTATCGTGTAGGTGAAACTGTCAGCCCTGTAATAGCCGATGTTGTATTCAACCGGCATGTTGTTCCTGTCGAGCACGAAACGCTTGCGCACAAGGACGGGATCTCCCTCCTTTATTCCGAGTTTGGCTGCCATTTCCGCATCAGCCTCGCGTGCATATACCATTTCTTTGGAGGTCTTCACGAATATTCCGTATTTCTTTTCCAGTATCTCATATAGGGGAGAGGTCATGTCCTCTTCCACTGTCATTGGAATCTGTGGATTGAAATATGAAATGAAATACACGAACGGCAGGCCTGGCTTTCCCCTGAGCCTTTCAAGGCAGAGCATATAGGTGTCCGGTGTCACGGAAAAGAATTTGCCGGCTTCCTCCGGCCCTTTCCTGAAGCTTATGTGCAGTTCGAAATTCTGCACAGCCATTCCCTGGGCTTTCATTTCCTGTGAGAAGCTTTTCCAGTTCCTTGCGTTGCTCATCACATTGAGAGGCGCCACAGTCGTTCCGTAGCCTTTTTTGCGTATGAGCAGGCCCTCGAAAACAAGTTTGTTTATGGCTTGCCTGAGGGTGTTGCGTGAAATGTTCAGTTCTTTGGACAAATCCACTTCGTTAGGAAGCAGTTTGCCTTTCTTATATTCTTCGTCACGGATTAGCTCACGTAACATTTCTTCTGCCTGCACGTGCAGCGGCTTGGATGAATTGGGGTCAAGCTGGTATTTCATGATAAAGTGTTATGTATGTCTGAACAAAGGTAGGTATAAAATGCAAATCTTCCAAATAATCCACCTGTTTATCGGAAATCAGGCAAATGTTTCCTGTATAATCAAAATAGTTTCTGCCATGTTCAAACAATGATGCAGGTGAAAATTTGCCCGCCCATGCGGAATAAGCCGTCTGCTTGGCGCAAACATGCTTTCGCATCCGCTTCAGCTGCTTCGTCGGTTTATAAACACGTTTGATGTTTTCTCTCAGCAAATTTTGCTTCAGCTCTCGACTTTTTTCCTATATTTGAACTGAAGTTCATATATACGCCTGCGTCTCGGCAGAATCAAAATAAATTTTGCTTCTGCTCTCAACTTTTGCTATATTTGCAAGTTGTTTTGAAATTAAGCACTTCGCATATTATGGAAGAACTGAATAAAGAGGTCAACGAGACCAGGAATCTCAACTTTTTGGAGGAAATCATTGAGGCGGATCTTGCCTCGGGAAAGTGCAGCAGCGTTCTGACACGTTTCCCTCCTGAACCTAACGGATATCTTCATATAGGCCATGCAAAGAGTATTTGCATCAATTTCGGCCTTGCCAAGAAATATGGCGGAAAGACCAATCTCCGCTTTGATGACACCAATCCGGTGAAGGAGGACACTGAGTATGTGGACTCAATCAAGGAGGACATCAAGTGGCTCGGTTTCGATTGGGAAAACGAGAGATATGCCTCGGACTATTTTGACCAGCTCTATGAATGGGCTGAGGAACTCATAAAGAAAGGTCTTGCTTATGTCGATGACCAGACCCAGGAAGAAATACGCGCAGGACGCGGTACAGTCCAAGTACCTGGTACGGAAAGCCCTTACAGGAACCGCTCTGTAGAGGAGAACCTTAAGCTTTTCCGTGAGATGAGGGACGGAAAATATGCAGAAGGCGAGAAAGTGCTCCGTGCAAAGATTGACATGGCGCATCCGAACATGCTTTTCCGCGACCCTCTGATGTACCGAATCATACATGCCTCTCATCACAGGACCGGGGACAAATGGTGCATCTATCCTATGTACGACTATGCCCATGGCCAGTCTGACAGCCTTGAGAACATCACTCATTCAATCTGTACGCTTGAGTTTGACGTGCACCGTCCGCTCTATGACTGGTTCATTGAAAAGCTCGGGATTTTCCCGTCTCACCAGTACGAATTCGCAAGGCTTAACCTGACATACACCGTTATGTCGAAGCGCAAGCTTCTTGAGCTCGTGAGAAATGGCTTTGTGAACGGATGGGATGACCCGCGTATGCCTACCATATGCGGAATACGCCGTCGCGGATACACTCCGGAGGCTATCAGGATGTTTGCAGAGAAGGTCGGAGTGGCAAAGCGTGAGCAGCTCATAGACCTGCAGCTCATGGAATGGTGCGTTCGCCAGGACCTCAATGAGAGGGCCAACAGATATATGGTCGTGCAGGACCCTGTGAAGCTTACGGTAACCAACTGGGAGCCGGGTAAGGTAGAGTGGTTTGATGCTCCTCTGAATCCTGCCGAGCCGGATGGCCCTTCACGCAAGGTTCCGTTTACAGGTGAGGTCTATATTGAGAGAAACGACTTCATGGAGGAACCTCCGAAGAAGTATTTCCGTCTCAAGCCTGACGGGGAAGTGCGTCTAAAGTACACTTACATCGTGAAGTGCCAGGAGGTTGTCAAAGACGCCGAGGGCAACATTGTTGAAATCAAATGTACGTATGACCCTACATCGAAGCCGGGTGCAGGCGAGTGGCGTTCAGTAAAGGGTACAATCCACTGGGTGTCTGTAGAGCATGCCAAGGAAGTTGAGCTGCGTCTGTATGACAAGCTGTTCACAGAGGCTGAGATGGGTTCTATTCCGGAGGGACAGGACTACAAGAGCTATCTGAATCCTGATTCTCTCGTAGTTGCGAAAGGATATGCAGAGCCGGCCCTTCTTGAGGACAACAGCGGCATTGCAGTGCAGTTCGAGCGCGTAGGTTACTTCTTCAAGGACCAGGATTCCACTCCGGAACATTTCGTGTTCAATAAGACGACTGCTCTCAAGGACAGCTTCAAGTTCTGATGCGTAGCGGCTTTATAAATGAAATCGGGACTGCTCATACTCTGGGCAGTCCCGATTTTTCATTTATACCATATCCTGGCCTTATTCTGCTTTCATGGCATCAATCCCGCTTTGCAGGAACGAGATGAAGCCGTCAATGCTCAAGTCGTAGCCGCGTGTGGGAACCAGCTGTTTTCCGGCAGGGGAGAGGATTATATAGTTCGGCTGGGCATTCACGCCGAATCTCTCACGTGCTATGTAGGAGTTCTTGCGGCCGAGGTCTTTATAGACCTTTCCTGTACCTGCGTCAGTAAGGAAGTCCTCCTCTTTCAGCTTGGTCTTGTCATCCGTATATAGAGCGACAATGACAAAATCGTTCTTCAGCATTCCAAGGACCTTAGGGTCGCTCCAAACGCGCGATTCCATTTCGCGGCAGTTTACGCAGCCATGTCCGGTTATGTCAACGAAAACTGGCTTGCCTGCGGCTTCTGCTGCTGCAAGGCCTTCCTCTATAGTGAAATAGCCTTCAAGTCCAAGAGGCAGGTGAAGTCCGTATTTCTGTCCTGTACCGCTTTGTGAAACGGCGGTAGGCTGTGCTGGGGCAGCGCCTTGTCCGATGACGAAATCCTGCGTACTCATAGGCGGCATATATCCTGAAAGCATCTTCAGAGGTGCTCCGAACATTCCCGGCACGAGATAAACCACAAAAGAAAATACCGCAATGACAAGTGCCAGTCTCGGAACGGAAATATGCTCTATCGGCTCATCATGTGAGAAACGTATCTTGCCGAGCAGATAAAGCCCGAGAAGGGTGAATACCACAATCCATATAGCAAGGTAAACCTCCCTGTCGAGGATGCCCCAGTGATATGTCTGGTCTGCAACGCTGAGGAACTTTAGTCCGAGCGCGACCTCCACGAAGCCGAGCACGACTTTCACGGAATTAAGCCATCCTCCTCCGCTCTTCTTGAATTTTGTCAGCAGGGAAGGGGAGAACGCAAGCACGGTGAACGGAAGCGCAAATGCAGCTGAGAACGCAAGCATAGTTATCATAGGCTCCCAGAACTCGCCTCTTGTTGACTTGATGAGCACTGAGCCTACAATCGGGCCTGTGCAGGAGAATGAGACAAGTACAAGCGTAAGGGCCATGAAGAACACTCCGGCAAGCCCTCCCTTGTCCGCTCCCTTGTCACTCTTGTTGATGAGTGACTGAGGCAGGCTTATCTCGAATGCCCCGAAGAATGATGCCGCGAATATCATGAACACGACAAAGAATATGAGGTTCGGCAGCCAGTGCGTAGCCAGCCAGTTGAAGATGTCTGCCGTCACAGCGTCTCCTCCGATGAACCTTGTCAGGATTATGATTACGGAAATCGGAACCGTATAGAGCAGGATGATGAAAAGACCGTACATCGAGGCCTTGAACCGTCCTGCGGCAGGGCTTGACGAACCTTTCATGAAAAATGACACCGTCATTGGAACCATAGGGAATACGCATGGCGTGAGAAGCATTGCGAATCCCCAGAGGATGGCCTCAATTACAAGAGCCCAGAGTGAGCCTTTTTCTTGCTGCGGTGCAGCTTCTGTTTCGCCAGTAGCAGCCTGTTCCTCCTGAGGCGCTGCAGCCTGCTGTGGCGTTGCGGTCACTTTGGCCTCAAAATCATAATACTCCGTGTGGCAGCTGTTTCCCTTGCATGAGGAAGCCTGTATCGTGCCCGTGAATACGGCCTCTGCCGAGGTCAGCCTGATGTCCTGGGCCAGCACGATGGACGAATAGTAATGCTTTGAGCCGTCGCTCTCTGTCGTCGGCTCGTTTACCTGATAAGGCTTTCCCTCAAGCTCACCCCCTGTAACAGTCAGGTCATCGAAAGATGTTGCCGCTGCCTGGTCGTCCAGGGTGTAGGTGTGGTATCCGGGCTGTATCTTTCCGGTGAATGTCACCCTATAGACATCGCCCTCCTTGTGCTCTGCCGAATGTTTCCAGGTGACAATCTGATCGCCCGGAAAGGCAAAACTTGCGACACCTGAAACAAGTGCCGCAAGCATGATGATAAATCGTTTCAATCCCATATATTGAACATTTTATTTTGCAAAAGCTACGGATCTGGTCTCCCGTATCACGGTAATCTTCACCTGGCCCGGATATACCATCTCCTCCTGTATCTTCTTTGCTATCTCGCTTGACAATGCCTCCGCATCCTGGTCAGTTACCTGCTCGGCGCCTACGATTACCCTGAGCTCGCGTCCTGCCTGTATTGCGTATGTCTTGGTGACGCCTGGATATGAGAGGGCGATGTTCTCCATGTCCTTGAGCCTCTTTATATATGACTCAATCACCTCGCGCCTTGCTCCCGGACGTGCTCCGGAGATTGCGTCTCCGACCATTACGAGAGGGGAGATTACCGAGGTCATCTCGATTTCCTCATGGTGCGCTCCGATGGCGTTGCATACCTCAGGCTTCTCCTTGTACTTTTCGGCAAGCTTCATGCCGAGTATTGCATGAGGAAGCTCCGGATCCTCGTCTGAGACCTTTCCGATATCGTGGAGAAGTCCTGCACGTTTTGCGATTTTAGGATTAAGGCCAAGCTCTGAAGCCATTGTCGCGCAGATGTTTGCCACCTCACGTGCATGCTGGAGCAGGTTCTGTCCGTATGAAGAACGGTATTTCATGCGTCCGATGAGCTTAACAAGCTCGATGTGCATTCCGTGTATGCCAAGGTCGATGCAGGTTCTCTTTCCTGTCTCCATTATCTCGTCCTCAAGCTGCTTCTGCACCTTTGCAACCACTTCCTCGATGCGGGCCGGATGTATTCTTCCGTCCACTACAAGCTGGTGGAGTGCCAGACGTGCCACCTCGCGCCTTACAGGGTCAAATGCTGAGAGCAGGATGGCTTCCGGTGTGTCGTCAACCACGATTTCCACTCCGGTAGCGGCCTCAAGTGCCCTGATGTTGCGGCCTTCCCTTCCGATGATGCGTCCCTTTATCTCGTCGCTCTCGATGTTGAATACCGTTACGGCATTCTCGATTGCTGTCTCTGATGCGGTGCGCTGTATCGTGTTGATTACAATTCTTTTGGCTTCTTTGCTTGCTGTGAGACGGGCCTCGCTCATTACATCGTTGATATACGAAAGGGCCTGTGTCCTGGCCTCGGCCTTCATGCTTTCCATGAGCTGGTTCTTGGCCTCCGCTGCAGTCATGCCGGCTATGTCCTCTATCTGGCGTATTGCTTCGAGACGCAGTTTTTCGTATTCTTCAGATTTCTTTGACGCAATCTCAACCTGTGTCTTGAGATTCTCGCGGATGGCATCGTTCTCCTTCTGTCTGCGGCCGAGTTCTGAACTCTGCTGGTTCAATGAATTCTCTTTCTGCTTGATACGGTTCTCAATGTCGCTGATCTGCTTGTTCTTCTCATTGATGTACTGGTCGTGCTCGCTCTTGAGCTGGAGGAACTTTTCCTTTGCCTGTAGGATTTTTTCTTTCTTTATTCCCTCTGCCTCAATTTCAGCTTTCTTGATTATTTCCTCTTTCTGTCCTTTAAGGAGCATCCTGCGGATGAGTATGTAAGTGCCAAGCACTACGGCGGCGCTCAATGCTCCGACAAGAATGTAAAGTAAAATGCTGCTCATATATTAATGTTTAGTTGTTTCTTTATTCCGTATCCTGTCCTGATGTTTCCTGAATTGCAGGCAAAATCCGGACAGCATGTAAAAAGACCGCACAGCCTTATGGAAGCCGTGCGGTCAGATTCAATAAAAAGCCGTTAGCAAGTTTGTCAGAAAATCTTAAAAAATAAGATTTGGGCTCCGGAAAGCGGTTCAGACATCCTCCGTCCCACAATGTGGAATCCCCATTAAGGGTAACATAGGTCCGTCTTTCCCATCCGAGTAATCCCGGTTACTTGATTAATGTTGATTTCAGCAAAAATAAGTAACTAACGGCTGTTTTTATCAATGTTGTCAAGATAACCGTCAAGCTCTCTGATGAGATTCTCCTCACCTTTGAGCACATCGTCCAGCTGTTTCTGAAGCGCAAGATGTGACTTGCATATATTCAGCGCCACGAATGACAGGACATCTGCAAGTCCCTTGCCGGGATACTTGACGTTGTATTTTTCAATCCTGCCGTTTATCAGTTCCGCGGCTTTCCTGATAAGCTCCTCGTCTTCAGGAGAATTGACTTTCATCGGATAAGTGCGGTCTGCAATCCTTATGCTTATGCTCTGTCCCTTCTGTTCCATTGACTATCCCTCCATCAATGCTATGCACTTGTCCATTTCCCTTATCAGCTTGTCAATCTTTTTCCTTGCTTCAGCGTTGCCGGCCTCTCCGCTTTTGAAGGCCTCGGCCAGCCTGAGGTTATCAATTTGTCTCTCTAACTCTTTTATCTGCTTCCTGTAGGCTTCATTCTGTTCCCGGATGCTCTGAAGTTCTGTCTGGAGCCTTTCCCTCTCCACCTTTTCCGATTCATAAGCGGCGATAAGCCGTCCGATTCTTTGCTTCAGCGTTTCCAGCATCGCAGTCCTTTTTTACCTACCTTGCAAAAATAGTGATTCCTGCTGAAATATCAAAGCATTTCGGCAGGAATCACAAATAAACTCTCTTGATTTTTAGCCTACAGGACTTCGACGGCTTTCATGCCCTCCTCAATGGCGGTCTTGTTAAGGCTTATGAGGTCGCTGTATCTTGCAGGTATGCATTTGGCGAGGCCTTTCCCGACATTCTCCATGTTGACCACAGGCTTCATCTTAAGGTATGCGCCCATGACCGCCATGTTATAGACTTTAGAGTTGCCCACTTTTGCTGCCACGTCTATGGCGTCAATGCGGCAGATTGTTATGTCTGTCCTTGACGGATGCCTTGTGATTCCGCTCGGGTCATAGAGCAGGAGTCCTCCCGGCTTCACGCTGTTCTCGAATTTGTCCATCGACTGCTGGTTCAGTATGATGGCCGTGTCGTATTTTGTGAGGATAGGGGAGCCTATCTTCCTGTCGCTTATGATTACGCACACATTTGCCGTGCCTCCGCGCATCTCGGGACCGTAAGACGGCATCCAAGTCACCTCCATGTCCTGCATGATGGCAGAGTATGCCAATATCTTGCCCATTGACAGCACGCCCTGGCCGCCGAATCCTGCGATTATTATTTCTTCTTTCATGATTCTGTGTTGTTTAGTCCTGTTTCAAAACGTCCTTGATGTCTCCGAGAGGATATTTCGGGAACATGTTCTCCACCATCCATTTGTTGGCTGCCACAGGGCTCATCTTCCATCCGGAGTTGCATGTGGCCACGATTTCCACGAATGACAGTCCGATTCCTTTCTGGCTGTATTCGAAGGCCTTGCGTATGGCTGCCTTTGCCTTGCGGGCTGCCGGGGCTGTGTGGACGGCCTGTCTTGTGATGAATGCAGTTCCGTCAAGCTGGGCGATCATAGGTGCGAGCACGAGCGGGAAGCCGTTCAGCTTGGCGTCCCTTCCGTAAGGGGTCGTGGCCGTCTTCATGCCGAGCAGGGTGGTCGGAGCCATCTGTCCTCCGGTCATGCCGTAGATGCCGTTGTTGATGAAGATTACAACGATGTTCTCACCGCGGCTGCATGCGTGTATGATTTCAGCCGTTCCGATTGAGGCAAGGTCACCGTCTCCCTGGTAGGTGAACACGTATTTTTCAGGATTGAGCCTCTTTGTGGCGGTCGCAAGGGCAGGTGCACGTCCGTGGGCGGCCTGCTGCCAGTCCACATTAAGATAATTGTATGCGAAAACCGAACAGCCTACAGGGCTTACGGCTATTGTGTCCTGCTGTATTCCCATTTCCTCAATGACTTCTGCAATGAGCTTGTGGACAGTGCCGTGAGAGCATCCCGGGCAATAGTGCATCACGGTGTCCGTGAGCAGCGGGGTTTTCTTGTAAATTATGTTTTCCGGCTTTTTGATATCTTCGATAGTCATGATTACCTCGTTATTTCAGATTGTTGAACTTCTTGAATTCCCCGGCCACCTCGTCAGGTGTGAAGATGTTGCCTCCCTGTCTTCCGTAGAATCCCACAGGGCATGCGCCGTTGACGGCAAGTTTGACATCGTTTACCATCTGTCCCATGTTGAGCTCCAGGCTCATCATGCTCTTTACCTGGCCTGACAGTTCCGCGAGCCTTTCTGTCGGGAACGGGAACAATGTCACAGGTCGGAGCATTCCTGCCTTTATGCCCTGAGAGCGCAACTCATCCACGACAGCCTCGCAGATTCGTGACGCGCATCCGAACGCGACGAGCAGATACTCGGCGTCTGATGTCATGTATTCCGTATATTTTACCTCGTCCCTGCAGATTGTCTCGTATTTTGCCTTGAGCTTCTGGTTGAACCTTTCCTGAACGTCAGATTCAAGGGCGAGGGAGGTTATTATATTATAAGGCCTGTCTGCGGTCTTGCCTGTGGTTGCCCAAGGGGCGTCTTTGATGACCTCCTCCCTGGTGCGGCGCGGCTTCGGGTCGTGAAGCTCGACTTTCTCCATCATCTGTCCTACGATTCCGTCGGCGAGCATTATAACAGGAGTGCGGTATTTGAATGCAAGGTCGAATCCCCAGTCAACGAAGTCATACATGTCCTGTGCTGATGCCGGGGCGATGACGATGGCATTGTAGTCGCCGTGGCCGCCTCCCTTGACGCACTGATTGTAGTCGCTCTGGCTCGGCTGGATTGTGCCGAGTCCCGGTCCGCCTCGCATCACGTTGACTATGAGGCACGGAAGCTCTGCTCCGGCAAGGTAGCTTATGCCCTCGCACATGAGGCTGATTCCCGGGCTGCTTGATGAAGTCATGACTTTCTTTCCGGTGCAGGCGCCTCCATATACCATATTGATGGACGAGGTTTCGCTTTCTGCCTGCAGGACAACCATTCCCGTGGTCTCCCACGGCTTTTCTTTCATAAGTGTCTCCATTACCTCGGACTGCGGGGTAATCGGGTAGCCGAAATAGCCGTCCACACCGTTGCGTATTGCCGATATGGCAATCGCCTCGTTTCCTTTCATTAGAATTTTCTCTGCCATAAACCTCAGATTTTGACTCTGTAAACAGTAATTACCGAATCAGGGCATACTATGGCGCAGTTGCTGCAGCCTATGCATGCTTCCCCGATCATTTCGGCGTAGTGATAACCTTTGTTGTTGACCATTTTGGCAAGCTGGATGCTGCCGGTCGGACAATTGTCGATACATACGGAACACCCTTTGCATTTCTGCGTATCGATTTCTATTGCTCCTTTGAATGCCATGTTTTATTGTTTTGTATAAGTTTGTTCGTCTGGGTCTGTGTTGCCTGAACGGTCCAAAGACGTTTCAAATTTAAACAAAACAAATGATATAAACGCATTTTTATTAAATAAAATGTATAACTTTGGAAACTTTTACATAAAGATAAAGTATGGGAACGATATTGTTGAAGAATATAAAGGTTGACGTGAAAGTGTCTGACATACTTGTCGATGAAGGCATTATCAAGGCAATCGCACCGTCTGGAAGTGAGCGGATTGGACTGCATGCTCCAGCGTCCGGAATAGAGGTCGTGGACTGCACCGGAAAGGTTGCTGTGCCGGGGTTTGTGAACATGCATACCCACGCGGGCATGTCCATGATGCGCGGACTTGGAGAAGACATAATTTTCCATGAATGGCTGAAGAAGATATGGGAAGTGGAGGAGAAAATAGATGAGGAGTATGTCTATCATGCCACGAAAGTCGCCTGCCTGGAGATGATAAAGACGGGAACGACCACTTTCAATGACCATTACTGGTATATGCCAATGGCACAGAAGGCCGCTGAGGAGATGGGCATCAGGCCCGTGCTTTCGTATGTGGTTTGCGACAGGAACGATTCCGGTGAGACGGAAAGGCAGAAGGAGCAGTGCCTGCAGATGTATGAATTGTCCGGGACATGGAAAGGCATGTCGCGGTTTGCCCTTGCGATGCATGCGATATATTCGGTCAGCGAGCCGATGCTCGTATGGACGGCGGAGTTCGCGCGCAGTCATGGTCTGAAGATGCATATCCATCTTTCCGAGACGAGGAAAGAGGTGGAGGACTGCATGGCCGCCCATGGCGGGCTGTCTCCTGTGGAATATCTTGACAGCCTGGGGATTCTCGGGCCTGATGTGATAGCGGCGCATTCGCTCCATCTGTCCGACAGGGACATTGAGATACTCGGAAGCAGGAAGGTGAATTGCGTGCACAACATCAATTCCAACCTCAAGCTCGCTTCCGGGTATATGTTCAGGTATAATGAGCTTCGTGATGCCGGCGCCAACATATGCCTGGGCACTGACGGGTGCGCGTCTTCCAATAACCTTGACATGCTCGAGACCATGAAGACTGCCGCGATGGTGCAGAAAGCATGGAGGGGAGACCCTTCCGCCATGCCTCTTAACGAGCTTCTTGACATGGCGACCGCCAATGCGGGCAAGGCCTTGGATATGAATGTGGGCCGTCTTGAGGAAGGTGCCGCGGCTGATATCCTTATCGTTGACACGGACAATTACAATTTCCTTTCCCCTGGTTTGTTCCTTGCCAATTTCGTGTATTCGGCGCATAGCGACTGCATCGGCTCGGTGATTTGCGGGGGCAAATTCGTTATGAAGAACCGTGTGGTGAAAGGGGAGAGGGAGATTCTTGCCGAGGCTGGCAGGATGCTTTCCAAGATATCCGGATGACCGGAATGCAGATGAACATCAAGAAAACAGATATTATGGACATAAGAACAGAAAGAATCATGAAGGCCGCTGATTATGTTTCTGCGGCTATTGGCGGACGCCGGCCGGCTGTCGGCATCGTGCTCGGAAGCGGGCTTGGCAAATTGGCTGACAAGATAGAGAACAAGACCGTAATACCGTATAAGGACATTCCAGGATTTCCGGTTTCCACTGCCGTAGGGCATAAGGGCAATTTCATCGCCGGTGAGCTTGGCGGGAAGTTCGTAGTGGCCATGCAGGGCCGGTTCCATTATTATGAGGGCTATCCTATGGACCTTGTGACATTGCCGATACGCGTCATGAAGGTGCTTGGCATCGGCCATCTGTTTGTCTCGAATGCAGCCGGAGGGGTGAATTTCGATTTCAAGGTGGGCGACCTCATGATTATAAGGGACCATATCAATCATCTTCCTAATCCTCTCGTTGGACCTAACCTTGAGGAGTTCGGACCACGTTTTCCTGACATGACCCGCCCGTATGACAAGCCTCTTATCGCAAAGGCGAAGGAGCTTGCGCAAGGGCTTGGGATAAGCCTTAAGGAGGGAGTGTATTTCGCCGGTACCGGTCCTTCATACGAGACTCCTGCCGAGTACAAATATTTCAGGCTCATCGGGGCGGATGCGGTCGGCATGTCAACCATTCCTGAGGTGATTGTGGCACGCCATAGCTCGATACCTGTTTTCGGCATGTCTGTCATAACCAATGAGGCGCATGACGATTATGCGGAGGATTATGTCAATGACGGTGACGATGTCGTGCAGGCTGCTGATGCGGCGGCGGACAGGATGACGGTGCTGTTTACTGAGCTGATTCGCTCACTCTGATTTTGGCATGGAGCTTAACTGATTGATAGTCATAGAAATGCTGAAGCGCGATTCCCTTAAAACGGGGAATCGCGCTTTTTGTCAGAACATGAATGACAGGCTGCCGAGCACTGATGTTCCTGGCATCGGATAGCCTCTTGACAGCTCGTATGCCGTTCCTGTCAAGTTGCGGGCCGTCAGGCTTGCGCTCAGGGCAGTTCCGTTGCCTTGCTGTCTTTTTTCCTTGCGGCACAGGCTGAATGTCTTGGACAGTGAGGCGTCAAGGGTGTTCCAGTCATCCAAAGCTCCTGCTGTGTCACAGCGTCCGGCCCTCATGTTCCACTGTATCCCGAGATTCCAGCCCATATAGCCGGCATGTGGGGATGCCGTTATGCTGTGGCGGGCTATATAAGGGACTTGCGAGCCGTATGACGCGCTGCCGGAAGTCCTGTCCCTGGAGTCCTGGAATGAATATCTTAATGACATTCCGGTCTCCCATGCCTCTGATTTCCAGTCTGCTCTTGCATTGGCGTCCAGTCCTGCGGACAATACCTTTCCTATGTTGTATGGAAGCCATATTGACTGGTTGTCCGGGCTTGGGGCTGAGGATATCTTGTCAGTAAGGTGATTGAAGAAGCCGTCGGCCTGCGCTGCTGTCTTCCATTTGCCGTATGACCTGTTCCATCTGATTCCGATGTCGGCAAGCCATGCGTCCTCCGGTTTGAGGTGCGGGTTTCCGTATCCTGAATAGTACAGCTCGTTGAAAGTCGGCACTCTGTAGGCACGTCTGGCGAATGCGGTGATTTCAAGTCCTTTGGCGGCATAGATGCGCAGGTCTGCGGAAGGCGACAGGCTGTGACGCGTATTTGCCCGGGGTACGCCGGGTACATTCATGTCGAAAGTGCCCGAATACTCAAGGGCTGCTTCCGCTGTCAGGATTCTTGTCCTGAAAGACGCTGCCATGGCGCATATGGCCCCGAAGCGGGAAATCAGTCCGGACTTGCCGTTTTCTGATACTGTCCCGTAGCTTTCCGAGCCGAGTCCGTCCCATTGCGCTCCGGCTGCCAATGATGCCTTCCAGTTCTTGCTGATGCTGAAAATATGTGAACTGTGCAGCTGGGCTTCATGCTGGACATATCTGCTGTCTCCCCATGAACTTATATAGTTGAGGTCATCGTATGCGGCTTTTGCGCTCAGGTCCAAGGTGTAGAGGCGCGAAAACTTTTGATGCAAAGTTCCCTGGACAAAAATGTTCATGTCTTTCTGCCTGTCTTCCGAAGGGTAGCTGAGAGGTCCCGGAGTGCCCCTGTCTGATGAATTGAAATAGGCTTTAGCAGTCCATTGTCCGTTTCCTGTCATTCCGGATATGTCGGCGCCTGCCCGTACCTGCATAATGTCATTGCCGCTCCGGCGGGATGAGTATTCGGCTCCGTTTTCATCCGTGGCGTGATAGGGGAAGTCGCCTTTGCTGGACAGGACTGAGGCATTGGCGCTTAAGGTAAGCCTTTCGGATGCTTTCCAGCCGAACTTGAGGGCAGGGGACCATGTGCCGAATGAACCTCCTGAGACTGATGCCTTGCCGCTGAACCTCCTTGTCCCGTTGCCGTCACCTGATGGGAAGAAGACCGGCTTTGCAGTTATGAAGTTGATGCTGTTCTGGGCGTAGTCCATTACTGCCGCGGTGCAATTCTGCATGTCTATCATACCGAGATCTGTCTGGCCGCTCTGCATGTTTCCGACGCGCACTCCGTCAATGTATATCGCGGTATGGGCGGAACCGAGTCCGCGCATGCTGATTGTCTTTAGGCCCGCATGGCCTCCCATGTCAGAAATCTGGAGACCGGGGAAATTGAGCAGGACGTCTGTCATTCCCATGCCGCCGGATATGGTGACTGTGTCTTTGTGTGAAATGTTCAGGCCGCGTTCCGCAGTCACGACAGCGATGTCAAGGGTGTCTGACGGCATGGTTTCAGCCGCAATGCAAGTGAAGGCTGCCGTCATCATTGCGGCAGCGGTAATTGTTTTTGTAAATAACATGAGTTTATCCGTCTTTACGGATGCCTGGCCCCGGGCTTCCTTTGTTTGACTTGATTGGGGCAGGTCTTCTGGCTTGTCCGTCCGTGACGCCTTCCCGCCCGGTAGGGCAGTGGCAGAGAATGTCACCGGAGAGGAAAACCGGCATGCATGCAGGCTTCCTTGGACTTACAGCTACGGGCATAGCTCCGGATTTGCATCGGATTCCCTTTTCAAGGCTGGCGGAGACATGTTCCGCAGCGCTCACCTCAATCCGGGCGCGAAAATAGTGATTAACCCTCACATCTGCAACAAGACAAATGAAAACGGGGCTTGGCAAATGTGTTCTGCCAAACCCCGCTCGTGTCTATGCCCTGTGCGGACGTCATTTGCAATATGTTCCGAGCCAGCGGAAATATTCCCTGTGCCAAAGCAGGGCATTCTGAGGCTTCAGAATCCAATGGTTCTCGTCCGGGAAGATAAGCAGTCTTGACGGGACGCCCATCATCTGGGCCGCGTTGTAGGCTGCCATGCCCTGGTCAACGGGAACCCTGTAGTCCTTGCCGCCGTGGATGACCATCAGAGGTGTATGCCAGGAGGATACGGATTTGTGAGGGGAGAGCGCGTAATGTCTTACGGTCTCCTTCTTGCTGCTCCATGGAGAGCCTCCCTGCATGATGCCTCCGAATGTGAGACCGTCTCCTGCCGGGCCGCAAGGACCTTCCGGCGTGCCTGTCTTCGGGTCAATCTTGCACTCGTGCAGGCCTCCGTTGTCGAAGTTGGGGAACCACATTTCCTCTGTGGTCATGTACATGTGCTCCTCATTGAAAATCCCGGCATGCGCTATGAACGCGTCAAATGTGTCTCCGTGGACTCCGCAGAGATTATATGCGGAGTATCCGCCGTAGCTTGCCCCGCACGCAGCCATTTTTCCGACATATGGTTCTGATTTGATCGCTTTTGCTGCGCAGATGTAGTCCTGCATGTTGAGCCCCGGGTAGTCTCCGGAAATCTGCTCTGTCCACTCTTGGCCGAACGCTGTGGTGCCGCGCCTGTTCGGGAGCACGACTACGTATCCCTGCGCTGCCATGAGCCGGTAGTTCCATCTGTATGACCATCCCTGGCTCAGGGTTCCCTGCGGCCCTCCCAGGCATATCAGAATCGAAGGATATGTCTTTGACGTGTCGAACTGCGGAGGATACAGAACCCATGTGAGCATGTCTTTGCCGTCAACGGTCTTAATCATTCTCGCCTGCGTGCGGTGCTCTTCCAGCTTTGAGAGAATATGTCCGTTCTCGTCAGTGACCTGTCTGCATGAGACTCCTTCCGGACCGGCCTTGACCGCGACAATCTCTGAAGGGAAATCCATGCTGCACCATGTCGTGTAAATGGTCCTGCTGCCGTCTTCGCAAGCCTCTACATGGAACGGGGAACTGAAATCATACCAGAGGCTGTCCGGTGTGATGCGGCTTATCTTCCATGAGCCGTCTTCTGTCCTTGCTTCAAAGATGCCTTGCAGCCCTTCTGCGAGCGATGCGAAGAATATGCCTTTGGAATCGTCCGACCATACTGGGGCTGACGCATTGTACTTGAATCCGTCCGTTATGTCCATGATGCCGTCCACGGTGAGGACATCTGATGAGCGGTCCACGTGCGCTGCCATGAGCCTCTGCTTGTCGGCCTCGTAACCGTCACGTTCCATGCTTATCCAGCACAACATTGAGCCGTCGGGGCTCCATGAAGGGTCTGTGTCATAGCCTCCTTTCATGCTTACGGCGCAAGTGTGGCCGGTGGCGGTGTCGTAGATGTAGATTTCCGTGTTTGTGGAGAATGCGTATCTTTTTCCGGTGAGTTTCCTGCATGAATATGCGATATGTCTGCTGTCCGGGCTCCATGCAAGCTGTTCAATGCCTCCGAACGGCTCAGTCGGAAGCTCATAACCGCTTTCCTCTGCGCTGAGTATGTCTGCAGATGTCTGCGGAGATATTGATTTTTCTTTTGCCGGCCTGAAGTCCGCTACGAATGTATGGGGTATTTCCGTCACGGTATGGTCCCAGTGCCTGTACATCAGGTCGTCAGCCAGATATGCTTCAGCCTTGTCGAGGTCCTGGTACAAGTCGGAAGGTTTCTTTGCGGCGCCTCCGTTGACATATGAGATGTACATTACCTTTTTCCCGTCAGGGGAGAGCTTGAATTCCGTTATGCCTGCGGGCACTTCGCTTATCTGCTTAAGTCCTTTCAGTGACCATGAGCCTTTGGACTTGCTGATGCGCGCCGTCCATATCTGTCCTCCCATGGTGAAAGCGATGCGCCTTCCCTTGTCGCACCAGCGGGCGTTTCCGATGCTCTTGCCTGATTCTGTCAGCTGCACGGGCTCAGAGCCGTCAAGGCCGCATATGTACAGGTTGCGCACACTTCTGTTCTCCTTGACATCGGTATAGCTCACTCCATATAGGATATGCTCTCCGTCCGGTGATATCTGAGGGTCGGAAAGCCGTCCGAAGGCAAGCAGGACTTCCGGGGTCATTTTCCCGTCCTCTATTGCAATGTTGCTCTTTCCGATGTAGCCTTCTTTGTCGAATTTGTTGCTGCTTCGTGTCATGATTAATGCAATGGCTGCGGCGGCTCCCAGCACGGCCGCCATTATGAATATTCTTGCCGGGGTGATTCTGTTTTTCATGATTATATGGTTTTTGGAGAGTCCTGATATGTCTGGAATCCGTTCTCCTGATTTTCTTGTGAATATGTTTCCGCATAGAGTGCGGCTGCCTCTGCAAGCTCACCGGCTATTGCATTCCTGACTTCAGCCGGGGAGAGCACCTCTACTTTTGCCCCGAGCTTGCAGAATTCCATGATTAGGTTCCTGTTCGGGCAGACGAATATGCTGAATGTGACGATGCCGTTTTCGCATGAAAGTTCCGTCTGGCTGCTGTGCATAGGCAGGTCCCTGAGGAAGCGTGCCTGTGTCTCCGATGTCCTGAACGTTATTGTCCGGCCGGGTCCTTCCGGTAGATATATGCCGAAGCTGGTGGAGAAAAGGCTGTCAACGTCAAAGCCTGTGGGCATCTTGAATGTGCGCCCTGTCTCCTCCATATTTACTACGCGGTCCAGTCCATAGACACGCATTCCGTTCCTTTCCTTGCAATGGGCTACGATATACCATCTCTTTGCAAATTCTTTGACGGCATACGGGTGAATTGTATAGGTGTCAGCCTGTGCGCTCGTGTATTTCTGGTATGTCATGAGCAGTTCCCTGCATCCGGTCATGGCTTCCATTACGGATGTCAGATGCCTGTGGCCCGACGGTATGTCTTCTACCGAAACTCTGCCGGAGAGCCTTTCTTTTCCGAGCGTCAGCATGCTGTTCACTGTAAATGTGTTTATCAGCCATGCGCTTTCGGCCGATTCGTCTGCCAGGGCGTCCGAAGATTTTATGAAATACCTGTTCGTGCTCCTGTTGCACATTATCTCTATTCCGAACACCTCTGCGACAGCCTCGCGGTGATTGTTGAAGGTGCGCCGCGAATACGGTGTGCCGAAGCGGTCCTCCCATTTGTCCGTCACCTCATCCAGCGTCAGGCCGTTTTCGGAAGCACGGATGAAGGTCTCCACGAGCCAGATATATTTTTTGAGCAGTTCAGTAACCATTCTTTCAGCTTATTTTACTGTAGTCCCTTATCTTGTATTTGTCCTGTTTAAGCTCCTGCCTGAGCGTGCGGTTCCTTATGTCCTCGAGCATCGGGTCCGCCTTGAGGACGGCTTCGGCACAGTCCCTTGCGGCATTGAGTATGGTTCCGTCCTTGGCGAGAGAGGCAATCGCGAGCTTTACGGGAAGTCCGCTCTGCTGCGTACCCTCAAGGTCTCCCGGGCCGCGCATCTTCATGTCTTCTTCAGCGAGTTCAAAGCCGTTCTCGGTCGCGCACATCAGTTCTATTCGGTGTTTTGATTCTTTGCTCAGCTTGTGCCCCGTCATCAGCACGCAATAGGATTTTTCGCTTCCCCGTCCGACGCGGCCTCTGAGCTGGTGCAGCTGGCTGAGTCCGAACCGCTCCGCGCTTTCGATGACCATTACCGATGCATTCGGCACATCAACTCCGACTTCTATGACCGATGTTGCGACCAGTATGTCTGCACGTCCGGCGGCAAAGGCGTCCATATTGAATTTTTTGACATCGTTGGTCTGCTTGCCATGCACGACTGCCGTCTTGTAAGGAGGGAAAGGGAAGTGCCTTATTATTTCCTCCGCACCGGCTTCTAGGCTCTGGTAGTCGAGCTTTTCCGTCTCATTTATAAGAGGATAGACTATGAATACCTGTCTTCCGAGAGCAATCTGGTCGCGCATGAATTTGTAGAGCGCAGGCCGTTTGCCGTCAGTGGCATGCATTGTCTGCACCGGCTTTCTTCCGGGAGGCATCTCGTCAATTACTGATACATCAAGGTCTCCGTATAGTGTCATGGCAAGCGTGCGCGGGATTGGGGTGGCAGTCATTACGAGTATGTGCGGAGGTGCTCCGCAGGAGGATTTCCGCCATAGCTTGGATCGTTGTTCCACTCCGAACCTGTGCTGCTCGTCAATTATGACCAGACCGAGGTTTCCGAATATCACGTTGTCTTCTATCAGGGCATGCGTTCCGACTATTATTCCGGTGCTGCCGTCTGCGAGTGAGGCATGAATCTGCTTACGCTCCGAGGCTTTCGTGCTGCCGGTAAGAAGGGCTGATGCCACTCCTGTAGGGGCAAGCAGTTTCTGGATATTCTTGTAATGCTGCTGCGCAAGCACTTCCGTAGGTGCCATTATGCAGGCTTGGAAGCCGTTTCCGACGGCTATAAGTGCAGTCAGCACTGCGACCATCGTTTTTCCGCTTCCGACATCTCCCTGCAGGAGGCGGTTCATCTGCGTGCCGCTCTTCATGTCGTTGCGGATTTCCGTGATTACGCGTTTCTGGGCGCCTGTCAGAGGGAAAGGGAGGGATTCGTAGCATTTGTTGAATGCCTCGCCGACACGGTGCATAGATATGCCGTTCACATCCCTGCTCCGCACATATTTCTGCTTTAAGAGCGAAAGCTGCAGAAAGAAAAGTTCTTCGAATTTCAGTCTGTATCTGGCTTTTTCGAGCGAAACCATGTCTTTGGGGAAGTGTATGTTGCGCAAGGCGAAATGAAACGGGACAAGGCCGCATTGCTTCATGAGGTATTCCGGCATGGTCTCTGTGAAGCCTCCAAGCCCGCGGTTGAGCGCGGCCTCCATTATCCGGTTCATCATTTTCCCTGTGATGCCTGCGTTCTTGAGCTTTTCAGTGCTCGTATAGACTCCTGTCATGGACGGGCATGCGGGCGGAATGGCCTGTTGCGAAGCTCCTCCTGCGGTCGGGGCAGGTACAGGGTCAACTTCGGGGTGGACTATGTTTATGCGTCCGTTGAATGAGGATGGCTTGCCGAAAAATATGAATTCCGTGCCCGGCTTCAGTTTGCCGTACATCCATTTGATGCCTTTGAAGAAGACCATTTCCATTTCTCCGGAGCCGTCCCCCACCAATACGCTCATTCTTTTTATCATATTGAATTTGACCGCGTCTGCAGGTGTTCCCGCGGTATCCGGACTTACAGGTGCGGCTGATGCTGATGCGGCACCGTACAGATCCGTCCTTATGACTCTTGCCCTTATCTGCACATAGGCCATGTCCGGTCTTGCATCTGCGATTCTGACGAATGAGCTTTTGTCTATGTATCTGAACGGATAAAGCCTGAGAAGTTCTCCTATGGTGTTGACTCCAAGCTCTTTGCTGATGAGCTCGGCTCTCTTGGGACCTACTCCCGGGAGGAACTGGATGTCAATATCTGTCGTATTTTGTGCCATAATACGGCAAATCTACATAATTTCCGGCTCAAATGAAAACATTTTCCTCATGAGGGGGTGAATTGTGGTTTCAGTAAAATTTTATAAGCAAGCATGATGTTTTGCTCTCAGCTTTTATTAACTTTGTAAGTTAAAATGTAAATAGCTAAAAGTGATATGGCAAGAAAATTAGTTGTGGGAATAACCCAGGGAGACGGAAACGGCATCGGTTACGAGGTCATTATCAAGGCTCTCGCCGACGAGAGAATGCTGGATATCTGCACTCCAGTCATATACGGATCATCAAAAATCTTCGGATTCTACAAAAAGCAGATTCACAATATCGACCAGATAAACACGAATGTGATAAATTCCGCAAAGGATGTCTATCACAAGAGGGTGAATATCGTGAACTGCCTGCCGGAGAATGTGTTTGTGGAGCCTGGACAACCTACCCCTGAGTCCGCGAAGTCGGCAATGACGTCGTTGCAGCGCGCAGTTGAGGACATTAAGAACGGATATATTGACGTGCTCGTGACTGCTCCTATAAACAAGAGGGCGATGGTGAGCGAGGGGTTCGGATATACCGGCCACACGGAGTATCTTGAAAAGGAGTTCGGTGTGGATGAGGTTGCCATGATTATGGTTTGTGACCGCCTGAAGGTGGGTGTGGTCACAGGGCATATCCCGTTGAAAGACGTCGTGTCGCAACTTACCGCTGAAAAGATTGTGAAGAAGCTGCGCCTTATGAAATCATCACTTCAGATGGACTTCGGCATAGATGCCCCGAAGATTGCAGTGCTCGGACTTAATCCGCATTGCGGGGACGGAGGTCTTCTTGGTGACGAGGAGAGCCAGATTATACTTCCTGCGGTCAAGCAGGCCAATGCGGAGGGGATACTTGCCTATGGACCTTATTCTCCTGACGGCTTCTTCGGCCTTGGAAACTACATGAAATATGATGCGGTGCTTGCGATGTACCATGACCAGGGCCTTACGCCTTTCAAGGCTCTCGCATTCGAGGATGGGGTGAACTATACCGCCGGCCTGCCTGTGGTAAGGACGTCTCCGGACCATGGTACAGCATATGAGATGGCCGGACGTGACATGGCTGACCCGCGTTCAATGATGTCAGCCATCTACACGGCGATAGACATCTATAACAACCGTGCCGACAATGCTGCTTTGGTGGAAGGGCGCATGACCATAAAGATGCCCGATACTGAAATCAAGCCTAAGGGCGGAAGAATCATCGAGTAAGGGGCATGGCTGAAAACAATCAGAAGAGACCTCCGATATTCCTTTATACAGATGGCGCCTCAAGCGGAAATCCCGGACCGGGAGGCTATGGAGTAGTGCTGCGTTGCGCCGGAAGGGAAATGGAGATGTCTGAGGGGTTCTGCCTTACGACAAATAACCGCATGGAGCTTCTTGCAGTGATAAAGGGGCTTGAGGCCATAAAGTGGCATAATGCGGAGGTGCATGTATATAGTGACTCGTCTTATGTTGTCAATGCCGTCAATAAGGGATGGCTTGCCAACTGGGTGCGCAAGGGGTATGCAAAAGTAAAGAATCCGGACCTTTGGATGCGTTTCGAGCCCCTTTTGCGCAGACATCGGGTAACGTTCCACTGGATAAAGGGACATGCCGGGCATCCTGAGAACGAGAGGTGTGATGCCTTGGCTGTGGCTGCCGGGGCCGGTGCCGTGAGTGCCGGGCGCACTCTTCCGCCGGATGTAGGATATGAGGCAGAAATTTGACGGCTCACTCGAGCATGAAAAAGATATGGATTGTATGAATATATTGGTTACGGGTTCTTCCGGCCAGCTTGGGCGGGCGTTGAGGGAACTTGCCTGCGGTTCGCGGCACAGGTTTGTCTTCACTTCGCCTGATGCTTGTGAGGATGGGCTGCGTGTTGACATAACTGACCGTTCGAGCGTAATGCGTGCGGTCTCCACCGGTGTGGATGTGATAATCAATTGCGCGGCCTATACTGATGTGGAGGCTGCGCAAGACAACCCTCGTGAGGCAATGGACGTGAATGCCGGTGCGGCCGGTATTCTTGCCGATGCCGCGCGTGAGACCGGTGCCGTGCTCGTGCACATATCTACGGACTATGTGTTTGACGGAAAGGCCAATACTCCGTACCGGGAGGATGCTGCGGCCTCTGCTGTGAATGTATATGGCATGACCAAGCTTGAAGGGGAGCGTGCGGTGGGCGGTTCGGGATGCCGCCATATAATATTGCGCACATCGTGGCTTTATAGCGGGAGCGGGCGGAATTTTTTCATGAGCATCGCTGAAAAGACAGCGGAACTTCCACGCATAAGGGTTGTCAATGACCAGGTGGGTTCTCCGACTTATGCCGGTGACCTTGCCTATGCTATAATGCACATAATTGAGAACAATCTCCTGGACCGCTGCGGCATATACCATTATGCGAATCAGGGTTTGTGCTCGAGATATGATTTCGCCAAGGAGATTTGCGATGCCTTGGGGCATTTGTGCACGATTGAGCCATGCCGTACTGAAGAATTGTCTTCAAAGGCGGACAGGCCGCATTATTCTGTTCTTGACTGCGGCAAGTTCAAGGAGACATTCGGGCTTGAGATTCCACACTGGAAGGATTCGCTCCGTCTTTGTGTGGCGTCACTGCCGGAAGAATAAACTGCCACGTTCATGTCAAGCGGGCTTTTTATAAGAGGTCAACATATGAGAAGTTTCAGAAGAAATATCCTCGTGACAGGCGGCGCGGGCTTCATCGGAAGCCATGTGGTGCGCCTTTTTGTGAACAAGTATCCGGACTGCCGGATAATCAATCTCGATGCTCTCACCTATGCCGGCAACCTGGCCAATCTGAGCGACATTGAGAAACGCGATAATTATGTTTTCGTGAAAGGTGACATCTGCGATTATGCCCTTGTGCAGTCCCTGTTCTCTGAGTATAGGCTGGGCGGGGTGATTCATCTTGCCGCAGAGAGCCATGTGGACCGTTCCATAACGGACCCCTTCGTTTTTGCCAGGACAAATGTGATGGGGACCCTCACTCTTTTGCAGGCCGCGAAGGAGTATTGGCAGCCGCTCGGATGGGAAATGCCGTCTGAAGATGGCGATGCAGAACGTGTGCCTTGCAGGTTCTATCACATTTCTACGGACGAGGTGTATGGAGCCTTGGGCATGAACCGTCCGGAAGGCATCAAGGCCCCTTTCACTACCGCAGCTTCTTCGTGCGGGCATCTGGCTTACGGGGACGAATTTTTCACCGAGACCACAAAGTACGACCCGCATAGCCCATACAGCGCTTCCAAAGCAAGTTCGGACCATTTTGTCAGGGCTTTCCATGACACTTACGGCATGCCTGTCATTGTGACCAATTGTTCCAATAACTACGGGCCGTACCAGTTTCCGGAGAAGCTGATTCCGTTGTTCATCAATAATATACGTAACCGCAGGCCGCTTCCGGTCTATGGGAAAGGGGAGAATGTGCGTGACTGGCTCTATGTGGAGGACCATGCGCGTGCCATCGACCTTATATTCCATAAAGGGAAGATTGCGCAGACGTATAATATCGGCGGATTCAATGAGTGGAAGAACATTGATTTGGTGAAAGTCCTTGTCAATACCGTTGACAGGCTTTTGGGACGTGCCGAAGGGGAGGATCTGGGGCTTGTCACATATGTGAGCGACAGGCCCGGACATGATTCGCGCTATGCGATTGACTCGACCAAGCTCCAGCGTGAGCTCGGGTGGGAGCCTTCGCTGCAGTTCGAGGAGGGAATAATGAAGACCGTGCGCTGGTATCTTGACAATCAGGAATGGATGGATGATGTCACCGGTGGCGGGTATCAGGATTATTACAGGAAAATGTACGAGAGCAGGTAAGCCTTGTCCTTGATTTAAAAAATTGATTATATGAAAAGATGTGTTTTTGCGGCTTTGACCGCGCTTATGCTGTTTTCTGCCGTTGAAATGGCGGCCAGGACGGACAGGGGACGCCAGATGGGACCCCGTGAAAGCCGTGCTGAGGGCATTGGAATTACTTTCGGATATGTCAATTCTTCATACAAGGCCACAGACTGGGCTACGGATGAGGTGGAGAGGGCGCCTGCTCTAAACGGATTTACGGCATCATTGACAAAGGATTTCACGCTTGTGCGTTCTGTGCTTTATCTGCAGACTGGACTCGGATATGTTTACCAGACCCGCACGCGCAATTCGGAGGCTGAGTTTCCCGGAGGCCTTGTCAGGACAAAGGTCATAATGGACAGGACGGAGCATTTTATGACACTTCCGGTGCGTCTGAAATATACTTTGCCGCTTTTTGGAAGAATCGGCGTGAGCGTGGATGCCGGACCGGTATTCCTTGCCGGCCTTTCCTCGAAGATGGGTGCAAGGATGAGGGTGCAGGATGCCGCTTCCTTGTCTTCGTATTATGATTTGTACAGCGGGAAATTCAAGACTTCGGGAGCTGCGGAAGGAATGGACGCGGAGCAGTGGCTTAAGACGGACGGAGGCATTCCGGAGGGAAGGCTCAAAAGGTTCGATGTCATGCTCGGCGCAAGTGTCGGGGCTGATTTCTTCAGTCTGCTGGAAGTGAGGGCCGGATATGACTGGGGGCTTGTTAACAAGTACCGTGGTGATCTTGCCGATGAGAAGAAAATGTACCGCGGGCAATTTACCCTCAGTGTGGGCCTGCGTTTCTGATGAATCTTTCTCTATGAGTGAAAGATGTTTTTGCTGAATGACTATTTTTCACTATTTTTGTAGGTTGTTTGCGCCGTTGTCCGTGCAGACAACCTTTTTTGCTAATCAAAATATGTAAGATATGTCATTTACAGACGTTTTCAAGAAAATTTTCGGTACCAAGGCTGACCGCGACATGAAGCAGCTCAGGCCGATGCTCAACAAGGTCCTGGAGGCTTACGGGAATATAGACAAGCTTTCCGATGACCAGCTCAGGGAAAAGTGTACTGAACTCAAGAAAAGGATACAGGATGCCATTGCTGCAGACGAGTCCCGCATTGCCAGTATTAAGGAGGAGCTTGAGACAGATATCCCGCTCAACCGCAAGGAAGAGCTTGCCACCGAGTCTGACAAGCTTGTCAAGAAGGTTGACCAGACCATAGAGGATGTGCTTGAGGAGATTCTTCCGGAGGCTTTCGCCATCATGAAGTCAACGGCAAGGCGCTTCAAGGAGAATCCAGTGATAAGGGTAAAGGCTACGCAGTTTGACCGTGACCTCAGCGCTACCAAGGATTTTGTGAGCATTGACGGGGACTATGCCCTTTGGAACAACCACTGGGCGGCCGGAGGCAATGAGATTACCTGGGATATGGTGCATTATGACGTGCAGCTCATCGGAGGTATTGTGCTCCACCAGGGAAAGATTGCGGAGATGGCAACCGGAGAGGGAAAGACTCTCGTGGCTACGCTTCCTGTCTTCCTGAATGCTCTTGCCGGAAAAGGCGTGCATGTGGTGACTGTCAATGACTATCTTTCAAAGCGTGACTCGGAGTGGATGGGACCTCTCTATATGTTCCACGGGCTTTCAGTTGACTGCATCGACAAGCATGAGCCGAACAGCGAGGCGCGCAAGAAGGCATATGCATGCAACATCACCTTCGGAACAAACAATGAGTTCGGCTTCGACTACCTGCGCGACAATATGGCCGTATCAATGGATGACCTCGTGCAGCGCAAGCATCATTTTGCGATTGTCGATGAGGTGGACTCTGTCCTTATTGATGATGCGCGTACCCCTCTTATCATATCCGGTCCGGTGCCTAAGGGGGAGGACCAGCAGTTCGTTGAGTTCAAGCCTCTGGTGGAACGTCTTTATTCAAGCCAGAAGGCACTTGTCACATCCCTTCTTAATGATGCCAGGAAACTCATCTCAGAGGGCAACGAGAAGGACGGAGGTGTTTTGCTATACAGGGCTTATAAGGGCTATCCGAAGTATAAGCCGCTCATCAAGTTCCTCAGCGAGCCTGGAATGAAGCAGCTTCTCCAGAAAGTGGAGAACTATTATATGCAGGACAATGAGCGCGAGATGCCTTTCATTACGGATGAACTGTATTTCGTAATCAATGAGAAGCAGCATTCCGTTGATATGACGGACAAGGGACGCGACCTTATAACAGGAAACCTGTCAGACCCTAATTTCTTCGTGCTTCCGGACGTCGGGGCGGCCATGGCTGAGGTTCAGAAGGACCAGGAGCTTACGGCAGAGGAGAAGAAGGTCAAGAAAGACGGGATTCTTTCTGATTTCGCAGTCAAGAGCGAGCGTGTGCACACCGTGAATCAGCTGCTGAAGGCATATACCATGTTTGACAAGGATGTCGAGTATGTGGTGGCTGACGGCAAGATCAAGATTGTTGACGAGCAGACGGGACGTATCCTTGAAGGACGCCGTTATTCCGACGGTCTGCACCAGGCTATCGAGGCCAAGGAGAGCGTAAAGGTGGAGGCTGCCACCCAGACTTTTGCGACCATAACGCTCCAGAATTATTTCCGCATGTATCACAAGCTGTCCGGAATGACGGGTACTGCCGAGACTGAGGCAGGCGAGTTCTGGTCAATATACAAGCTGGATGTTGTGGTAATCCCGACGAACAGGCCTATAGCCCGTTTCGACAACAATGATTTGATATACAAGACAAAGAAGGCCAAGTATGAGGCTGTAATCCAGAAGGTCGTTGAGCTTGTGAAGGAAGGACGCCCTGTGCTTGTGGGTACGACGGATGTCGAGACTTCCGAGCTCCTGAGCCGTATGCTGCGTCTGCGCGGAATACCTCACCAGGTGCTCAATGCCAAGCAGCATGCCCGTGAGGCTGATGTGGTGGCGCATGCAGGTCAGAAAGGCACTGTTACCATCGCGACGAACATGGCCGGACGAGGAACGGATATCAAGCTTTCAGATGAGGTGAAGGCGGCAGGCGGTCTTGCCATAATAGGTACTGAGCGTCATGACAGCCGTCGTGTTGACCGTCAGCTCCGTGGACGTTCAGGACGTCAGGGTGACCCGGGCTCGTCTGTGTTCTATGTGTCTCTGGAGGACAAGCTGATGCGTCTTTTCGGTTCCGAGAAGATTGCGAGCGTGGTTGACAGGATGGGAATGGAGGAAGATGAGGCTCTCGAGGCCAAGATGCTTTCTAATTCAATCGAGAGGGCACAGAAGAAGGTGGAGGAGAATAACTTCGGAATAAGGAAGAGGCTCCTCGAGTATGACGATGTAATGAATTCCCAGAGGGAGGTCATCTATACCAAGAGGCGCAATGCGCTTTCAGGAGAGAGGGTGGAGATTGACGTCATGAACATGATGCAGGACATCGCCCAGATTGTTGTGGAGAAGTCTGAGGGAATGCCTTATGATGAGTTTGCCGAGTATGTGATGGGAGCGCTTTCCATCGACCTCGGATTTGATGAGGCGTTCTATGCAAAGGCCGGTGACAAGGCTGTGGCGGAAAAGTTGCTTGAGAATATGCTTGAGACCTACCGCCGCAGGATGGACACAATCGTCCAGAGGACATTGCCTGTCATCAAGGACATCTGCGAGAAGAATGCGGCCATGCCAGATGACGCTGTGCTCAGGATTCCGGTTTCAGACGGCAGGAAGGTATATCCGGTAATGCTCAATATAAAGAAAACATTGGATTCTGAGGGAAGGGAGCTTGCGCGTGCCATCAGCAAGAGCATAACTCTCTATCGTATAGATGATTGCTGGAAGGAGCATCTGCGTGAGATGGATGACCTCAAGCAGTCAGTGCAGAATGCCACATATGAGCAGAAGGACCCGCTTCTTGTCTATAAGTTCGAGAGCTTCAATCTGTTCAGCCAGATGCTTGAGGACCTTAACAAGGATGTCGTGTCATTCCTTCTGCGTGCTTTCATTCCTCTGCGTGACGCTTCTCAGCCGACCCAGGCTCCGGCACAGCCGCGCAAGCCTGACATGAGCCAGATGAATACGAGCCGCTCTGACATGGTCACAAATTCCGGAGAACCGAGGAGCAAGATGCCTGTCCATGTTGACAAGCAGGTGGGACGCAATGACCCTTGCCCATGCGGCTCAGGCAAGAAGTTCAAGAATTGCCACGGTAAGAATCAGTAAAACATTATAAGACAATATTTATGGGCAGATTTGAAGTGGCTGACGAGAATAAGGTCAGCAAGATATCCGAGGGAACTGTCATCAAGGGAGAAATCATATCTCCGAATGACATGAGGATTGACGGCGCTTTCGAAGGCAAAATGGTTGTCAAAGGTAAGGTGACCATTGGTGAGAGTGCCTCTATAAATGGTGACGTCATCTGTTATAATGCAGAGTTCTGGGGCAAGATGGACGGGAATGTGTATGTGAAGGACACTCTCGTGCTGAAGGAAGGATGTACTGTAAACGCCAGCCTCAACATAAGAAAGCTTGCTGTGGAGCTGGGGTCAACATTTAACGGTAGCTGCAGGATGATTTCCGAGGCTGAGTTCGATTCCATGGCAGGAGAAGGACAGAAAGTGCTGAAAGACAAGGCTCAGCATTCTGCTTCCGGAAAGGCTGCTGTAAATTAGTTTTCCATGAAAGGGTGATTTGCCCTTCGGAAAACGGATACGAATGCGGGATGGTATTGTTCCTGCTTTCAAACAAGAAAAAGGGGCTTGACGTGCATTACGGTCGGCCCCTTTCATTATTATGGTTATTCTTCTTTTGTATTGCTGCGGCTGGCAAGTTCAGACGCCCTTGCGGTTGTCATATACATCAATATGAAGCCTTCCGCCGTACCTTGCATTGTGCCTTACGGCCATGTCAAGTATTCTTTCCTTTTTCTCCGGACTCAGTTCTTCCCTGGTCTGCCCTTGAGGCATCAGGATGATTTGTGAAGCGGTTATAAGGCCGGTGTCAATGAAGTCTGCGCATATTTCCGGCCAGTCCTCTTCTCCGTTGACTACAAATTTGAACCATGCTTCCCGTGCCTGCTTCATCTGCTCTATTGCTTGGGGCCTGTATCTCCTTTCTTTCGGGATACCTGAATGTTCAAGCTTCGGGGAGTTGTTCCAGCATCCCACAAGTTCCCATAATGCATCGTTTTTCCCGCTTACTGCAATGCAGCATTCGTTTTCAATTTCTATGAACGGCTTGTGTGCGCATACATCGTGAAGGCCCATGAGAAATTCGGTAAGGGCATCCTGCTGGAGCAGGGGAGAGCCGCCTGTCACCACGAGATGGTGGCCGTTTTCAAGCCGCTGAATCAGGCCGTTATCCTTGAACATGCCGAGAAGCCTGCTGACAGGAATTCTGGTGACCTTGTTCCATACGTCAGCAGTGTCGCACCAGCTGCATTTGAGATGGCAGCCTGATAGTCTGAGGAAGATTGCCGGGCAGCCCGAATAGGCTCCTTCTCCCTGGACTGCATCCACGAACAGCTCGCAGACAGAAAGTGAGGCTCTGTCTTTTACTGTGTCTTCCGCCAGGGCGCTGTCCTTTGCGGAGTCCGGACTGATTATGTATTCTGCCATTATCTTGTGATGGTTTCCGGACTGAGTGTCCTGTTTTCCTGTGGGGAGGTAAGGCTCATAGGATTGTTTGTGAGGCATTCCCATGTTTCTTTCCATTCCTTGTTTTCTGTCATGATTTCAGGAGAGAATGTGCAATTGAGGGCCATGGATGCCATTTCTTCAAAAAGCGGCATGTCATCCTGCTCTGTTTCTGCCCATCCTGTTTCGGTCTCGTGAACTCTTACGGAATGCACTTTGACTCCGCTTTGTCCGTTGACAGGGGCTGTGTTGTTGAGTATTCCCTGCACAATGACATGGAAGAAGATTGCGAGATTCTCTGCAGAAGGGGAGAACGGCAGGCTTACCCAACGCTCATTCTCGTTGCATATGAAGCTGACCAGCCCGGACTTGTCTTCTGACCAGATTATATATGAGTGGTCGAATGTGTCGAAAAAAGCGCTGACTCTTCCTTTCAGCAGCCCGAAGTCCATGACCATTCCCGCATTGTCAAGCGTGCCGGACTTAAGGACCAGCTCCACCTTGAATGAATGTCCATGGATATTCTGCCTGCACCTGACACTGCTGCAGTTTCTGACTATATGTGCTGCTTCAAATTTGAACAATTTCCTTATTCTCATATTCCAATTTCCCCTGCATTTTGGCACGGCCCGCAAAGATACGCACCTTTTTGCAAATTCTTATGCTTGCCCTTTCCATTTTGGCTTGTCCTGAAATGGATTTGCCGGTTATTGAACAATAATTTGTCAGGATAGAAAGTTCTAATGATTTATATATTAATTGATTAGAGTTTTATGGGTGTGTAAAATCGTACATTATCTGGAACATACTGAAGAATCAACGCAAGCATGCAGCATGGCAAGTCATATCAATGTCACAGCCATATATCAGGACTCCCGCAATGAAAAAGCTGCGTCCCCGCCCATAACTGAACAATAAAGCAAAAACATAAAGCCTTGTGATTTAGCAATATGCGCAATTACGGGCGTACGGTTGTCCTGACGTCAAACTATTATATCTTCGAGAGCTGTGTCGTATGGGTTTTCAATTTTTATTCATAGTTTTGTACAGCCTTAATTCTACAATAAAATGAATATAAATGTTCCGGACTGCATTTCTATTGCAGCATCAAATTTGCCGAAGGGCCAAAAGCTTGCCACAATTCTGTTTGCCTTATGCCTTTGCCTGATATTCTCTGTCTCCGCATATGGTCAAGAGCATGACTTTGAATACATCGGAAATCACATTTATCTTGAAACGGAAGTCAATGGCAAACCAGCAAAACTTGTCTTTGATACAGGAGCCGAACTGATTTATCTTGACAGCGCATTCGTGGCCGATAATGGACTGTCTTTCAAAAGAATCGGCAATGCTGTGATTGAGGGTATAGGAACAGATGGACCGGGAAAGACAAAAATAATCCTCGGCGAAATTCTCGTCTCCCTCGGCGGAAATGTGTACAAGCCTGAATATACTCCGCTTATAAACCTGAAACCATTACTTGGTGAACAGGCGGACGGCATTTTCGGAATGAAAGCCATTTTCGGAAAGATAATATCAATAGACTACAAAAACGGAAAATTCAGCCTGTACGACAAACTTGAACCGCACATGACGCAGGGCTGGCATTGTGTACCAGTCAAATTCCAATCCAGACAGATTCTCGTTCCGCTCAAGGTAAAAGTAAATCCTCAGACCATAATTTCCGGAGATGCGCTCATGGACATAGGCTCCGGTTCCGGCATCACTTTCACAAGCCCTGCCGCATCCGCCCATTCTTTGGAAAATATCGAAGTGAAGGAACAATTCGAAACAGGAGGACTGGGCGGCAAATCAGCCGGCTATACCATCCCCGTTGAAAGCGCAGACATAAACGGCATTCCAATTGACCTTGAATCAGCACAATACAGCACAGACCAGAACGGCTCATTTGCCACCTCCAGATATGCAGCAAATGTCGGAAACGAAATATGGTCCCAATTCGACATTATCCTTGACCTGGCAGCTGGGAAAATGTATCTGAAGAAGAATTAGTCTTGCTTGAGACGTTTTCTTCTTTTCTTTAAACTTTGTTTCAATCGCTCTTGCTTCGGCATTTCAAGCAAGCTTGGTATCAAAAGATTCGTTTTTCATTGACCGGAAGTTTGAGCCGACATTGAAGCCAAACAGCATGAACATGATGGATGGGAATTGTATTATGTCTTTTTTGCAATAATGTTTAAGAAAGATTGGAAATTTCGTACATTTGGCAATGAACAATTACTGAATTTATGAAACCTCTATCTCCATCCGCAGCATGTGCGGCAAAATGCTTGTTCGCAGTGATGTTATATATGAAAGAAAATTGTGGCGAAGTTGCCACTAAAGAGATAAACGATATTATTCGGAAGAGAGTTGACTTTACCGACTGGGAAGAAGAACGTGCCGGTAAGTTGCAAAATATAAGATGGTGGTCGGTAACGCAGTTCTATTCTATTGATTACAATAAGGCTGGGTATATTTTGAAGAAACAAGGTTCATGGTATCTTACTCCTGAGGGAGAAGAAGCCATTAAACTTGGTGCAGATCAAATTCTTCGCAAAGCAAATGCCGCATACCGCAAATGGCGGCAAGAAAAAGATTTGGATGCAGATGATGCAGTGGAAGAAGAAACTCCAGAGAAAGCAACAATTGTAAATATCGAGCGACTTGAAGAACAAGCTAACGATGGAATCCGCAAATATATTAAAGCGAAGAATCCATACGAATTTCAGGATATGGTTGCGGCCTTGCTCCGTGCTATGGGGTACTACACTCCTTTTATCGCACCGAAAGGGCGCGATGGCGGTGTGGACGTGATAGCTTATATTGATGCTCTTGGCGCAAAGACTCCGCGTATAAAAGTGCAGGTGAAGCACAGGCCCGACGATTGCATCCCGGCAAAAGATATACGCAGCCTGCTTGGCATCTTGCGCGATGGCGACATTGCTTTGTTCGTCACTTCAGGCACTTATTCACAGCAAGCCCGTACAGAGGCATTGACCAGCAAGACATATATAAAACTGATTGATGGCGAAGAGTTTATCCAGATGTGGCAAGATAACTACAGCAAGATGACAGATGATAACAAAAACATGCTTCCACTGAAACACATTGCTTTTGTGGGGAGCAGTGAATGATTTAAAACATACGATAGCTATTATAAGGAAAAATCTCAAAGAGAGATGAAAGGGAAAATATATACGAGCGAACAAGAAAGTATTGGCATGTCAATATAGAAAGAGCGAAAAAGGCGGACTATGTATTAGGGGTTTACAAAAGCATAGTCAGAGCTGTATATCGTCCGATTAATTGGCTTCCGTTTGACTTTGCCGAAGACGGTACAATGTTTAGGAAGACAAGATGGGCTTTTGAAGGAGAAGAAGTACCAGATTCTCCGTACCTAAATAAAATGATTCCTCATAATACCTTCGGCAGCGGAAGTGCCATTGCCTATTTTCCCAGAACATTACGCTCGAAATAATACGTTCAATAACTTATGAAAGCTGTGGTCATCATGCTGATTCTGATTATCCTTTTCCTGTTGTGCTTCTTTCTTAGGCCATCGAAAGGGAAAGCAGGAGAGAAAACTGTTTCAAGGAAATTATCCCGTCTTCCTAAGGACAAATACAAAGTGCTCAATGATATAATGCTTGCGACTCCTAAAGGTACCACGCAGATTGATCACATTGTTGTTTCAATATACGGTGTATTCGTGGTAGAGACAAAGAATACCTATAGTTGCCTTTTTAAATAGAGCTTATCTGCGCGTGTCTTTTAGGAACAATAATGTGATTTATTGGAATCGGCTCGTCCGTTTTATAACGCAATTCAAAGAATACCGCATTTCCAGTGAAAAGGTAAATGATATATATGCCAAACTCCTCTCTGTCCAAATAGAAGAATCCAAGGAAAACAAAAAAGCGTCATATCCAGAATATACGCACCATCCAGGAGCAGAAACATGATGCTGTTGTTTCCGGCAAATGTCCGAGATGCGGACATGACCTTGTCCTCAGGCAAGGCAAATATGGGAGGTTCTACGGCTGTTCTAACTATCCGCATTGTAAATACACGCATCAGATTTAAATTCTTTGGTCTTGTTGACAGCCCGTCAGGCAGGACATTTATATGCAAACTACCGAAACTCATCGGTAGGGGCAGCCGCATGGGGAGTTTGGTGTATGAAAAACTCCAAAAACATTTTTAACTTTCGGGATGTTTTTGCTACTTATAGGGTAGAAAGCGATAAAATGACAAGAACAGAATTTGAACATACGGTTTCCGGGATGCGGGGGAAGCTGCTGAATACGGCGAGATATTTTATGAAAGTGTCGGGTGCTGCTGAGGATGCGGAGGATATTGTACAGGAGGCGTTGACAGAGCTTTGGACGCTTTACGATAGCGGTTATCCTGTGCGGAATGTCGAGGCGCTTGCCATGAAAATCACCAAGACAGTGTGCGTGAGGCATTATCGGAAACGGAAAATACTTACGGCTCCTATTGATGGGAAGGAGTTCTCCGGGGGAGTCCCGGCGAGCGAACGGGTAGATTTGCAGGAGACTCTTAATGTCAGGAAGATGCTCTTGGGACAGCTCAGCGATACTCAAAGACAGTATTTCATTATGAGAAACGAGCGGATGATGTCCCTTGACGAAATTGCGGCTGCTACAGGTCATCCGAAATCAAGCATAAAGGCGGCCATCTCGCAGGCGAGAAAAATAATGAGGGAAAGTTTAATGGAGAGTGATTGTAAACGGACGAAATATGAATAAGGAACTCAGAAAATCATTGATAGAGAAGTATCTCAATGCCGAAACCGATGTAGAGCAGGAGCTTATACTTGCCGAGTGGTTTGCCACGCACGATGCCGGTCCGGAAGAGGAGCAAGTTGCACGGCTTATTTTTGCGGAATATCCGGAGACAGGCTATGATGCGGCTGGAAGGGAGTTTGATTACATTATTGCTTCTCGCAAAAGGCGTATGAGAGCTGTAAGATGGGCATCCGGATTTGCAGCATGTGTGGCAGTGGCAGTCGGGCTGGCATTGTTCTTCCCGCATCGCCAAACATGTGATTTCAACGGGCTGGAGATAGCGCAGGGGATAGAGCGTATCATGTTTCTCGATATGGAAAATGTGGAGAGCGTGACTGCCCGCCCGAAAGGGAACAATGTCATTATCACGGCATTAATGACTGACGGCAGCAAGTGCTCATATATGATGAGCAAGGATGGCGGGACTTCCGCGGTTTCCATTACGGCGATGAATGATTAATGCACTGGATTTATAGTAATAACTTTTAAACATAAGTATTATGCTAACATCAATTTTGAGCGCGGTATGCGCACTTGCACTCGGCGCGTCTGCCATGACAAGCCAGGCGGACACAGTGAACGTTTATATGATAAACGGAGAGAAAGTCACGAATTTTGACGGAAGCCAGCTCTGTGGCAAGACTGTCAGTGACTACAAGATTATGACTGCAACAAGTACCGGTAAAGGAACATCTTCTGTTACCAAAATACACATGATCAGGACTGACGAGAAGCAGTCCGGGGCATGTGCAATGCACACGGCGACCCTTAGTGGCCAATTAAGCGGTGAGGTATCAAAAGTGACAATTCTCGGCAGTGACGCGGATTCTGTCTCAAATGTCAGTGTGATACCGGGCGCGAACGGAGTTGAAGTGTACATTGACGGCAAGAAATCTTCAGAGGAAAAAATGGGAAAGATCAAGCCTGAGAAAATTGCTTCTATGACCGTTTTACGTGCCGGCAGTAAGGAAGCCGCAAAATGGACTGGCAACAAGGACAAAAATGTAATCCTCATTGAACTGAAAAAATAATTTGCGTCTAGATGAGGCTGCCTTAGCCATTGACGGGCAGTGCTGATGCAGCATAAACCCAGAGTTACCTGATGCGGGTTGCTCTGGGTTTTATATTTAGAGTTATGGAAATATGAAAATTCAGAAAAACAAGATTGATTATCTGATATTAAACTACATTTGAACGGATGTAATTTAGTTGTAAATCGTGTTTTTATATCCGATATGATGTAATTGTGTAAAAATTGCTACATTTGCATCCGATAAGATGTAGTTATTATGAAATCCTTATTGTCCGCAACACTAAAAACACTCAGAAAAGAGCATGGATTGACACAAGAAGATCTCGCCATGAAATGTGGTGTAGGTATTAATTTCGTGCGCCAGCTTGAGCAGGGCAAACCTACTCTCAGAATGGATAAAGTCAATCAGGTGCTATCCTTGTTCGGATATGAACTTGCACCCGTAAGAACGGAGGAACTCAATGAAAAGAGCTGAAATATACTATAAGGATAACCTTGCTGGAATATTGACAGAAACTGATTGTGGATATGAATTCTGCTACAGCAAGGATTACCTTGGGAACGATAATGCAGAACCGGTGAGTCTTACGCTTCCCCTCACTGATAAACCTTATCATTCCAATGTGTTGTTTCCATTCTTCGATGGGCTGATTCCTGAAGGATGGCTTCTTGATGTGGCATTAAGAAACGCGGATATCAGTTATCTGGACCGTATGTCATTGCTCTTGCTATGCTGCAAAGATTGTATTGGAGCAGTCAGTGTCGTACCTGTAAACAATGAGAACTATGAATAAATGCCTATACTGCTATAAAGAACTTGACGAAGGAGAAGTGGATTTTCATAAAGCTTGTTCAAAAAAGTTCTTCGGTATGCCGGAAGCTCCGGAATTGCCTTATTCTCTTGATGAATTGGATTCATTGGCTGCTCAAGTTATACGTTCTCAGACAACTCTGACAGGAGTTCAGGCAAAACTGTCTTTGCATATAGATAGACATGCCGGGTCAAAAAGGCTGACGATCGTAGGGCTTTGGGGTGACTATATATTCAAGCCGCAAACCCAAGAATATAGGAATCTTCCGGAAAATGAAGATTTGACGATGCATCTTGCTGAAATAGCAAAAATTAAGGTCGTTCCCCATACTTTGATTCGTCTTAAGGATGGCTCACTTGGCTACCTCACCAAAAGAATTGACAGGACAGCCGATGGTGAGAAAAGGCCGATGGAAGACATGTGCCAGCTTACCGAAAGGCAGACTGAGTATAAGTACAAGAGTTCATATGAGCAGATTGCAAAGGTGATAGCAAAATACTCGTATACTCCACTTCTTGACCAGACCGATTTCTATGAGCAGGTATTCTTCAGTTGGATGGTCGGGAACAACGATATGCACTTGAAGAACTTCTCCCTTTATGCCCCAAACGGTAAGTGGGGGCTTGCACCTGCGTACGATTTATTGAACGTCTCATTGGTAAATCCCAAGGACACGGAAGAGTTGGCCCTTACGCTCAACGCGAGAAAGAAACATATCAAGAAAAGTGATTTTGTCAAAGCAATGGCACTCTCAGGAATTGCCCCTAAAGTCTTTGACAACATGGTCGCAAAATACAACAAACTCCTGCCGAAATTCAACGAAGTAATCTGCATGTCCTTCCTCAATGCGGACGACAAGGAACTATACATGCAGAGTATTGCCGCAAGATTAGGTAGATTAAGCGTATAGAAAACAAGAAACCGTCTAAAATCACTTTTTAGACGGTTTCTATACTTATGTTTAACTTATGTAACTGTTTGCCTCAGAAGTCTTATGGCTCCACTTCTGAAACATTCATCGGAACAGCACGACATATTACCTGCTTTTCTGCATCTGAGAGAGCCGTTAGCGGTTTGCCTAAGACCTTCCTTGCGAGTTCGTCCCTCAGCTCCATGTATGCTCTTTGTACAAATGCATTCACATTCTGATAGCCTTCGAAGCTTGTTCCTCTGTCATGCTGCATCACGACCATTGCCTGAGTCACCGGGAATGTGAATGCCGAGCCGTCAGGGAGGATGAATTCCTGCTCGATTCTGTCAGGCAAGTCCGGGTCGCCTTCCTTGTTCATGATAGATTCCTTCAGTCTTTTCAATGATGTTTCGTCAAGGTATCCCGGTTCGGAAATGATGAGGTATCTGTCTGCCGCATTTGTCCTTATTACTATGATATTCTTGCGATTAGTCTTATATGTTTCGACACCGCGGAATTCATCTTTCTTCATTTCCGGGGCCGGATAATTCGGTGTGATTGTGTTGCCCAGAGTAAAGTGGATACGTAATCTGCCCAAGGTACCCAGTTCTTTCTTGAGGTCGTCAATGTAGCCCATAGGGGTCTGGGGAACTGCACTGATACGGACAAGGGCGATAGAATTGTCTGATGCAATCTTTCCTGCAATGATGTTCCATACTTCTTCCTTTGTGCAGCTTTGGCCGTCAATTGTCATCTGATAGTCGTCAGAAAGACGGTCTTCGCTGGTTCTGGCTTTTTGTATGTTTATGTGGATTGCATTTGCTTCTGCGCCATGCAATATACCTCCGGCTCTTTCCTGCATGTCTGATGGAACAGTGATTTCTCCTGCAGCGGGAGCATGAGAATTATAGTTAACCTTGAATACGGAAGCCTTTTTTAATTGTTCCTTTACCTTGTCTGTTACAGCAGCTGGCACATCCGTATCAGCCTCAATCATTATACTACTATATGAAGAAACTTCTGAAGCAAAGTCTTTTCTGACAGCCTGGCTGATTTCGTCATTTATTTTGCAGGTTTTTCCTTCACATATAGCGAAATATTCCTCTCCTGGTTTGGTTGTGCCCTCTACGACATATACGCGGTACGGTCCCTTTGCAGGTCTGTCGGACGTAAAGTACTGGGCCGGATTTACAGGTTCTCCGTCTTTGCGTATTTCGAAATGGAGGTGTGGGCCTGTCGCGCGTCCAGTAGAGCCGGCATAACCGATAAGCTGTCCTTTATATACCTTTCCGGACATTGTCCATCCGGAATAGTCACTATCTGTCTCGAAATTATATACAGAACGGACCTTGTTGTCTGGAGTTGAACTGCTCTCCATCTTCATGTGTGATACAATCGAAACCTTTGACAGGTGGGCATATCTGGTCTCGATGCCGTCAGCATGCTTCAAGGTCAGCATAAGCCCGTTTCCGTTGTCACGGGTGACGGCAGTAACCTCGCCGTCAGCGGCCGCATACACAGGGGCGCCTTCATTAAGGACATAGTCAATGCCTGAGTGAGAACGTTCCGCTTTGCCGGCAATGAATGTATTGCTGACGGCAGCGTCGCATGGAGGACACATGTCGATATATGTGGCTTCCGTGCCATTTGTCAAGTCAGATGTAGCTTCATCGGGTGTCCTTGCCTGTTTTGTTACGCAGCCGAAGGCAAAGAATGTTGCTGCAATTGCGGGGAGTGTGGCAGCCAGCCTGAGCCAGGCACCTTTGCCACGATGAGATTGAGTCATCATAATGAATCTTTGTTTTGTCAATGAATGATTCAACCCACAGGTAATATCCGGATTATAACCAAAGAGTTGTTTGAATATGGTTGTTCTATATGTTTTCAGGTTCCATCCTTCGTCGAGCACATCCTTGTCCGCTTCCCATTCCTGCACCTCCTCCAGGTCGTTCTCTGCCATCCAGAAAAACGGATTGAACCAGAAAATCGAGCGGAGTACCGACATGAAAAGCCTCTCGTATGAATGCCTATGCCGTACATGGCTTGCTTCATGAACCAGAATCTGTCTGCGTTCCTGAGGCTCATAGTTGAAGCCCATGAATATAGTCCTGATAAATGAGAAAGGCGTCTTTATATCCTCGTGCTCGGCAAGGGTATATTCTTCCTCATATGTAAGATGTGACTTTCTGCGAAGCCTGTATATCTTTATTGCGTTGAAGGCAATTAGCACGAGGGAGATGAGTCCTACCAATGAATAGGGGATTGTCAGAATTAACTTGAGATTGAGTGTTCCGGCAGGCTTTCCATCAGACACTTCTGTCATATATGTATCATTGGTGACGGCATTCTGGCCAGCAGCCGCTTCAATCTTTTCATCTGCTGTGTTTATTGCAGGAACATTGCTACCCAATACTGTCCATTCGTTGAATTCTGCATACGTCTCAGATGGATACAATGGAATCTCCATAAGCGGAATGGTCACTGAGAGCACCATGGTCACGATAAGATATATGCGGCAAAGTTTGAAACTGACCTTCTTTGCCAACATCCATCTGTAGAGCGCCAGAAATAATCCGCTGCATATAAGGACTTCTGCTATGTATCCTAATGTTGCCATATGAAGTAGTGTTCAAATTTTGCTGTGTGTCTGCTGCGAAAGGCAGTACTTGTTAAATTGATGGTATATGGATGCTTATGCGGTTAGCCATTGTCTCCGCTCAGAATCTTGAGGATTTCATCAGTCTCTTCAAGAGAGAGCGACTTCTGTGCCGAGAAGAAGTTCACCATACGGCTGACAGAGCCTTCAAAGAAGTTGTCGAGAACTGTACGCATATACGTGTTGGTGTATTCTTCTTTACCGACGATAGAGAAGTACTCATATGTCCTTCCGTATGCCTTATGTGACACGAAGCCCTTGTTCTCAAGTATTCGCACGATCGTAGATACGGTGTTGTATGCCGGCTTTGGCTCAGGCAATTCTGCGAGGATGTCGTGAACAAGCACCTTCTCCTTTTGCCATATCACCTGCATGATTTCCAGCTCAGCCTTTGTGAGCTCCTGAGATTTCTTCTTTAATTTCTCTCCCATTGTATTCCGTCTATAATTAAAATCAGATTTGCATCAAGAAATACGGTTCTCCGAACTTCCCGATGCAAACATAAAACTAATATTTTAATATTCCAACTAAAACATTAGTTAATTAACGAAAAATTTAATTTAGTGCTATAATAGAGGCTTCTGAAAGATGACAATCCAGTGCCCGGCATAATCCGGCAGGAGAGCATATAGGATTTCGTTGTTCATATATCTTGTCTTATGGGTTAAACTTCATTTACAATCGTTCTCACCTTGGCATCGTCAAAACAAGTTTTGCATCTGTGTTCGGCTTAATCGTTTATTGCAATGTCCCGAGTAATTCTCCAGAGCATTTTGCAGCAATCCTGTAATCCAGGCTTCGGTTCAGATACTCCTCCAATGCTGACCTGTACTCCGGATACAGGGCGCTCACACGGCCTTGTCTTCTCACATAAGGGTCTATGCAACGCCTTTTGGCATCCACTCTTCTGCTTTCCGGTATGTCCGAGTCCGGATGGAAGATTTCATCTAAAGAACAGTAGGACTGCCACCTGGCACTATAAGTCTCGTCTGAACATAGCTTCATTATGACGGCAGGTTCATCCATATACAGGTCATCCATCTCCATAATCCCGTCGGCAACAGCGGATTTTATGATTTCCGAAAGAATCTGCATCGCATACCTGTCCGCATCGCTGCAATAGACCTCAGAGCATTTCAAAGACAAGGTTGCAAACTCCAAGGCACTGTCAGGGTGCAGGAAAACAAGTTCCGGCTCACCATATTCATTCTGTCCTGCAGCAATGTCATCGTAAAGACGCTGTGCCTTATCATGCGATGCGAAACGGTAATTCACCATATTCCCGAGCGTATATTCCAGACGGTCAGCAGACAGCTTGGGGGAATCATTGTCTGCAACAGGATACTGATGGTAATCGGTGACGGCGTCAACAGGAATGCCGTAGCTGGAAAGAATATTTCTTATCTCCTCATTGGCGTGTATCAGCGCAGCTGTCTTGTCTTCTGTGGACTCCTGCCTTATGTAATCTCCATTCAGAAAGTCAATCACATGGGCAAATGTCGGTGTGGCGATGTCGTGCAGCAGGCCTGCAATAGTCTGGGCAGCATCCCCCGTATGTTTCCATATGATTTTCGCGACTCCGATGCTATGCTCCAGCCTTGAATAGGAATCCAGCTGTCTGAAAAGAGGGAATGACGTGTATTCGCAGCCGCAGTTCATCCCCACCTTGCCCAGGCGCTGGAGCAGGGGAGTCCTGCAGAGTTCTGAGATGAATTCGGGTACTTGTGATGAATATGTGATTTGCTCCATTATATCAATTTCAATTTGATTGCTAAGGTATTCAAAAAAGTGTATAAGCAAAAAATCCTGTCGGAAAAATCAATAGAATTATGATATATGTTGTATCCGATAATTTCAAGTGGCGCAGGACAAAATATTTAAGTTTTGACTACTTTTTCATTCTGAAATCATCTTATTTCAATTGAGGAGCAGGTGAGGTTAAATGACTGATTATTAATTTTATCCTTAATTAAATACAATTCCCGGAAACAGGTGTATGCATTTAAACAAATCGGTAAATCATGGCAAGCCTGACATAGCAAATTATGTGACCTGCATAATATTCTGAATTAAGATAGGTGGCAGGGAGGGACAACTGCGTGGAGCAGCAGTTAATTCTGAGATTGACCGGGATTTTAAGCTCGGCTCATCTTCTCTCTTGGGGCTCACCGCTAGTTGTTCCCTGGCCATGGCGCAGCTCGGGCGTCAGGATGACCTTGCATTAAGACAGGATAATTTTATCCTGAGCTTATCCTTTCATCAAAAACGGTTTAAAAATCGGCCGCAATTTTTACCGAATCGTTTCGGAATACAATTCCGTTTAAAATCCGCACGATATTTTACCGTTTTCCAGTTGCATCCTGCAAGTCGTGGCACAAAACAGCTTTCCGAAAAGTGCTCATGCAGCTTGCTATATCCTGACTTAGGCTATTATCAAAAAAATCCCTCTCAGAAAACTGAAAGGGAAGTGAAGAGGTGCCTAGCGGAATCGAACCGCTGTAGCAGGTTTTGCAGACCTGTGCCTAACCGCTCGGCCAAAGCACCATTCCGAATTGGGATTGCAAATATACGGTTTTTAACTGTAACTGCAAATTTTATTTTATGAAAATGCTGTAAAAAGTGATAATGAGCACTGATTTTGCTGTAATGGCTGGTCATGAATGTAGACTTTTGGAGGGCATATCTTGTGTCTGGCAAAAACGTTGAGCCGAACGCTGTGCCGAACATTGCACAGAATGCTGTGCCAAACATTGCACAGAATGTCACACTGAAAAACATGGTGTTGAATGTAATGCTGAATGTCATGTCCAATGTCGCACAAAACATTGCGCCGAATGCCTCACCGAATGTCATACAGAAAGTTGCGTCCGGTAAAAGAGGCAAAGAATAAGATAAAAACATTATATTTGCATAATGCATTAAAGAAAAGGATAAAGATGAAAAAAATTATTTCTATGGCAGCCATTGCTGCCGCTGCAATGACGGCATTGTCATGTGCACAGACACCGGATCTTTCAGGAGAGTGGAAAGTGGTTACTATCAATGGGGTAGAGATTGAGGCTCCTGAGACTGAGGATGAAGTCGCTCCATTCATCAATTTTGATGCGGAGTCCGGAAGAATCCATGGAAATACCGGAGTCAATCTTGTCAACGGCACATATGAGCTTTCTGGCAATGACCTTACTTTCGGAACTTTGGCAACTACGATGATGGCAGGACCGGAGCCTAAGGCACAGACCGAGCAGGAGTTCCTTGCAGCGGTAAATGAAGTGAAAAGCGCAAAGGTGAAAGCAGGGGTGCTTACGCTTTACGATGCTGACGGCAATGTGCTTATGACGCTTGCAAAATAAGGCTGCCAGAACTTGATTTATAGTTTTGGACTCAGTTCCTTATCATGAGGGGACTTGGCGATTTGCCAGGTCCCTCTTTTTTGCACAGAAAGCAGGGGAGAGGGCCTACCGTGAGGTCTTGTCCGGCTCAATGTGCGTACTGACCTGCGTCTGCTGGCCAAACTTTTCGCGTATCCGGTCTTCGGCTTGCGTAGCTATGTCGTGGGCTTGGGTGACTGTCATCTGAGGGTCCACTACGATGTGCGCGTCGATTATGACGGAGATGCCGTTGCGCCTTGTCTTTAGGTCATGTATGTCGTTCACTCCATCTACCGAGAGCGCTATCCGGACTATTTCCTCTTCCATTTCCTCCGGCAGCGATGCCTCAAGCAATTCTGCGAGGTTGGGAATGGCCATCTTCACACCGACAATGATTATGGCTGCGCTTATGATGCAGGATGCTATCGGGTCAAGGATTGTCCATTTGTCACCGAGCAGTATTGCGCCGCTGATTCCGGCCAGGGAGCCGATTGATGAGAGCGCGTCACTTCGGTGATGCCATGCATTTGCTATTACGGCAGGGCTGTTGGCTTCTTTGCCGACCTTTGCCGTGACCCTGTAAAGGATTTCTTTTGCGGCAATCGAGATGACGGCTGCTGCGGCTGCAATATATCCAGGCTTAGGTATGATTCCGCCGTTCAGGACATTTATGATGCTCTTTATCCCTCCTGACATGAGGTTCGCTCCGACAATGATAAGGATTATGCTGACAATCAGTGTGGCAAGAGTTTCGAATTTCCCGTGTCCGAATGAATGGTCCCTGTCCTTGCCCTTGGCGGAGATATGGGTGAAAACAAGCACGACGGCGTCACTGAGAAGGTCTGAGAGTGAATGTATTCCGTCAGCTACCATTGCCGCGCTTCTGCCGAAAGTTCCCGCTATGATTTTGCAGACTGTCAGCAGAGTGTTTGCCGCTACGCTCCAAAGTGTTATCCTTTTGATTTGTCTGTCTCTGTTTTCCATCATCTGTTGTATGTTATGAAACAAATAAAAAAGGACGCTCATTTCTGGCGTCCTTTGATTGTTACCTTCCGATGTTCCGGATGGACTATGCAAAGATAGTGATTTGGCGAAAATGCACAATGCACCGGATCATTTTAATAAAAAGAACGGTGTCATTTGGCCGGATAAGAGACCTGGTTGCCATTCTTCCTGACTTCTTCTGCACTGAGTTCGAAGCAGTACAGATACATCCCTTTATCCCTTACCTCTTCCCAATTGTGGTCGTATAGTGTCTCTATGTCAAATATATACAATTTGAGGAGGTCGTCCGGTTGGTATTCTGAAGGAATGCTGCCACGTATGAAAGTATGACTTTTGCCTGGTGATATGTGGTAGTGTGACTTTGCCAAGGTCTTTGGCATTTCATCCGGCATGACTCCCTCAAGGAATTCATCGTATGTCGGGATGTACCATCCTATCGTTTTGTCGGAATCGTTATGCAGGGTGAAGGCGATGTCGCTGTCATATTTGTAGCAGTCAACTGCCGTGGAGGTCAGTGATATGGTGATTATAGCGAAAATTTTTGCAAAGTGCTTCATGGCTGTTCTCTTTGGTATTAATTAAATATTTGCTTGTTCAGATGTGGCAGTTTACTGCTGCCTGTATCTGTTGCTGGTGTTTCTGTTGAAGCCTATGTTCCAGCCGATTCCGAAGCTAAGGCCTATGTTGCCGCATGCCATGTGTGAAATTCTCTGGGAGCTTATTATTTCTTCGGTCTGCACGTATTTGTCTCCCTTGGGACCGATTGCGGCGTCAGCCCAGTTTTCAGGAATGACTTTTCTGGTTGCATATACGGTTTCTTTTGCCTTAAGTTGCGCAGGCATCAGCAGGCCTGAGATTTCCGCAAAAATAAAGAAATGGTTTCTCAGGGTATATGCCATCTGTACGCAGGCTTCCAAAGCTATGCTGTTTGTACTATTGTCGAAATTGTACTTGTCGTATGGCGAACTGATGGTCACGTATTCCGGGGTATCTGAGGAGGCTGACTTTCTGAATCTGTAGTAGCTGTAGTGATGCTGGCTGTATTCTCCATATCCTAATCCGGCTTTAGGCCTGAAGCTCCATTTCCCGAAGTCAAGGCGATAGGCGATACCCGCTGTGAAATATGAGCAGGAACTCGATATGGAAGAACCTCTGTTTATGGAAGTCTCATAAGTGAAACCGCTGTCAAAATTCTTGAAAGCGTCACTCATGTCCATGTTATGGCCGCTGATTCCGAGATGTCCATATGCTCCGAAATGCTTTCCCCAATAATAGGTATATCTGAGATTGAACTCGGGGCCTTGGGCAAAACCATGGCCGTTTGAGGAGAAATTGCATCCGACAGATGTTTCCAGGGTATTCCCGAATGCATATGGCAGATGGCTGTTGTCTTTTTTCTGTGCGCTCATTACTTGTGAGGAAGCCAGGAAGCCAATCAAGGCTGCTGTGAGGGCTGTTGCGGACAATTTTGTCATGACGATATAGTTTATGTTCATTTACATGTGGCGTGTATTCCTGTTGAGTCCTATGTTCCAGCCGATTCCGAAACGCAGGCTTACGGTTCCGCCTATCTGGAGCTGTGTCTCATCCTGCCGTATCAGCTCTTTCACACGATAGGGCTCATAAAATAAATTGATGAATCCTTCAAACCAATTATCGTTTGTTAGGCTTTCCGTAGTATATATGCTTTCGCAGACGTTGACCATGCCGGGAATGACTGTTCCCGAGATTTCCGCGAAAATGAAAAAATGATTGGTCGGGCTGTATGCCATCTGTATGTTGGCGTTGAAGCACACATTTCCGGGTATGGAGGAGTTTGGCCGTTTGGTTTGTATTACAACGCGTTCCGGGGTATCTGAAGTTGATGCGCTGCTGAGGCGGTAATAGCTGTAGTCTTTGCATTTATATTCACCATATCCCAAGCCTATGCGTGGCCTGAAGCTCCAGGCTCCGAAGTCGAGGCGGTATGCCAGGCCTGCCACGATGCTTTGGTATGATTCGCGTATTTTTTTGTTCCTGTATTGCAGGGGTGCATAATTGTAACTGTCATCGAGTTTGCTGAATGTGCTTGTGACGCTCTTTGGGTTGATGCTTCCTCCGATATTGCCATACACTCCGAAATGTTTTCCCCAATAATAGGTGTACCTCAGATTCAGCTCCGGCCCGGGAACAAAACCGTTGTCATTGCAGGTGAACGCGCATCCGAGGGATGTTTCTATCACATGCCCGAAAGCATATTCCAGATGGCTGCGGGTCTGTGCATAAAGAATCTGTGAAGTGAGAATGCCAAGAGTCCACAGGCATAATGTGGCAATGAGAGTTGCGGACAGTTTCTTCATGGTTGGAAGTTTTAAAATTTCCGCTAAGATGCACAATGTCATGCAAATGTTGCACGGCGACTGTACATCTTCTGTCCGCATGCAGGAGATGGCTTTGTAGCTTGAGCCGGGCTTGTCAGCCGATGAATTTGAGCAGCTGGCTATATGCAAGATGCACGGGAAGTCCCATAATCGTGAAGAATGAGCCTTCTATTCCTGTTATGCCGATATATCCTATCCATTCCTGGATGCCGTATGCCCCGGCTTTGTCGTATGGCTTGAATGTGTCTATGTAATAGGCGATTTCATTGTCTGTCAATTCGCGGAAATGCACCGTTGCAGTGTCGGACATGGTCTCGTGCCTTTTGCAGTCACGCAAAGTAAGGGCCGTGATTACCTTATGGCTTCGTCCTGACAGGAAACGCAGCATGTCAACTGCCTCTTCCCGTGTGTGCGGTTTTCCCATTACGCGGTCTCCGCACAGAACCAGTGTGTCAGAGGTTATCAGTATCTCATTTTCGCTCAGTTCGCGGTGAAACCCGTATGACTTGCCTTCGGAGAGGATATGCGGTATCATTTCATGTGGAGTGTCCAAGCTGTATGTTTCCTCGAAATGATTGCGTGTATCTACTTCAAAATCAATGTTCAAGCCAGAGAGAAGTTCTTTCCTTCTCGGAGACCCGCTTGCAAGAATTATTCGTTTTCCTTTTGTTTCCATCATGTTTGTTTTTGTGCCGCGTCTCATCGCGCTGGAGGCATGTGCTGTCAGAGTATCTTTTTGACAAGTTTGAAGAGCCTGTAAGGCATGTAGCGGAAGGGGAGGTCAAGCCAGGTGCCCGTTGTGACTATCGAACGCCTGTGGCTGAATGCCTTGAAGCTTTCTTCGCCGTGATAGCAGCCCGTTCCGGAATTGCCTACGCCGCCGAATGGTATGTTTTCATTGGCAATGTGCATTATGACATCATTGATGCATCCTCCTCCTGAAGAAGTCCTGCTGATTATTTCCCATCCTTCGCTCTTTTTCCCGAAGTAGTAGAGGGCAAGCGGTTTTTCTCTTGAGGTGACAAACTCTATCACTTTGTCAGAGAACGGTTTGCCGTTGTCGTCAAGTGATATTACAGGGAATACGGGACCGAAGATTTCCTCAGTCATGACAGGGGAGTCAAGCGCCGGGTCAGCTATCAGTGCAGGCCCAATGAACCTTTCCTCCGGGTCGCATTCTCCTCCGAAGAGAAGTTCCGCGTCTTTCAGATAGCCGCTGACACGTTCGAAGGCCTTGTCATTGACCATCCTAACATAGTGCCTGTCTGCCTTTATGTCATTGCCGTGCATTCTTCTGACTTCTTCTGCAAATGCTGTTACAAACCCGTCGCGCACGTCTTTGTGTATAAGTATATAGTCCGGAGCGATGCATGTCTGGCCGCTGTTCAGTGTCTTTCCCCAAGCAATCCTGCGTGCCGCTGTCCTGAGGTCGGCGTCATGTCCTATTATGCAGGGGCTCTTGCCGCCTAACTCGAGCACTACCGGTGTGAGATTCTTTGCGGCTGATTCCATGACGGTCCGTGCAAGGGCAGGGCTGCCGGTGAAGAATATAAGGTCGAAGCGATGTTTGAGCAGGGCCGCATTTGCTTCTCTATTGCCTTGAACTGCAGCTATATAGTACTCCTCGAATGTGTCGCGAATCATATCCCCGATAACTGCGGACACGTTCGGGACATAGGGGGAGGGTTTGAGGACTGCAGTGCATCCAGACGAAATGGCTCCTACGAGAGGATTCAGAAGCAGCTGGACCGGATAATTCCATGGTGAGATTATAAGGGCATTGCCCAGAGGCTCTTTTACGACATGGCTGCGTGACGGGAACAGCTTCAGCGGCGTGCGTCTGCGTTCCCTGCGGGCCCATTTGTCCAGATGCCTCAGATGGTTGCTTATTTCTCCGGTGACTATGCTAAGTTCGGTGAGGTATGCCTCTTCATATGATTTGTGCAGGTCTGTCCAAAGTGCATCACACAGAGGCTTTTCCCATTTTTTCATCGCTGCCGCAAATTTCTTCAGCATGTTTTTACGGAAGGGGAGTCCGAGTGTTTCCCCGCTGAGGAAATATTCCCTCTGTGACTGTATTATGCCGGCAATTCTCTCTTCCGGTGTGTTCGCAATCTCCATTTCTCTGCCATTTTAAAAACTGGGGCAAATATAGCAAAAGCTGAGAGCAAAACGTCAAGCTTGCTTGTAAGTTTTGCCGAAGCGCAGGCGTATATATGAGCTTTAGCTCAAATATACACAAAGTAGAGAGCAGAAGCAAAGCTTGCTTTGATTCTGCCGAAGTAGGTCTTCTTTTCGTTAGCATGGATTCCTTTCGAGGCAACGTATTCCGGCTTCAGAATCGGGATATAATTATGTAGATGATAATTTCTAAAGATTTAATGTGGAATACTTCTTTTTTATCAAATATTACTTTGATTTTATTGTAATTTTGTTATCTTTGCTGCAGCAACTTCTAAACTGAAACTGTTATGAGGCGCATGTTCTTCTGTCTGTTGCCTTTTGCGCTGCTTTCTTGCGGCGTGGCGGATTTCATGGAATGTAATATAGAGAGATTTCCTGATGATGAGTATGGTGACATTATGGTTCCGGCCGATGAATTGTTCTTGTTTGCCGACCTTGGAGGCAAGCGCGCAACCAAGACAAAAAGTACGGATGGCTCTCAGAATATGGTGAGCCTTGAGTCGCTCCTTGACCGTGACGCTGCTGAAGAAATGTCATTCAAGTCTATGATTATACGTCAGATACCGTTTCTTGACAATAAAGACGACAAAAAGGTCATGTTCCGCAAGAATAATGACAATAGTTACGATTCGGATTCCCTTACTATAGTGAGGACTTTCTTGATTGAGACTGTCGATACTTTGACAGGCGCGGTCACTAAAGATGTCGCCACTATGATACCATATGTTGGCTATGTTGACATGTATGGTGCGGAGACGGTGAGTTTTCTTGACAAAAGCCTTTACCGCGGCATCATCTTGTATTCTGATTTATATGGCGGCATCATTGACATTTACACATATGGTGACGGTCCGATAGGTGATGCCGTTGTTGTTCCTTTTGAGGACGCTGGGTCATATTCAAGCAGATTAATGTATCTTTCCGTGCCTGCTTCTGTCTGTACGCGTGCGGACAAAGAGCCTGTTGAACTTGAGGCCAGCTATTGTATTGCTGAGGTGACGCCGGAATGGGACTTGTATAAAGATTCGGAGGGAGGTGAATACAACGGACATGATTGGTGGAACGACCCTCCTCTGGATGACGGCAGTGGCTGTGGAGGAGGTGGTGGAAAGCCGCGTGAACCGGTTAAGTATACGGTTACGCTTTCCTCTTCCTCCGGTGGGATTGTTCTTGGCTCTGGAGAATATGTGAAAGATTTCTATGTGACTTGCCGTGCTGTGCCTGATATGGATTTGTATTTCAGCCGTTGGGTCGGCAGCCTTCGTGGTTATTCGGAATGTGCCGCTTTCCAAATAAGAACTGATATTGAAGCGACTGCTTATTTCGGCAGTATTTTGGAGGAAGGAAAACTGCCTTGCTGGGACAAGAGCACGGGTATTGGCAATCCGTTGGTTGAGATGAGTCTGGCTCCGACCAGTACCTGGAATCCCGATTTCCGCGGATCTACTTACGGGCTGACGCGTGTGGATAAATATGGTAATAGACTAAGCCATTCAGGCATAGATTTGTATGCTGAGCCTGGCACACCTCTATGCGCAATGTGTGATGGGAGAATATCAGAGAAGCAGAAATATGTTGTCGAACAGCCGATGCGAATAGGGAGAAAAGAGTATCCCGCATGGTATAGCGGAGATACAGACGGTGCAGGTAACCGCTTTTCATTGGAGTGCTTGATAGATGGCCAAGTTGTTGATTTTTCATATTGGCATTTAAGTGCGGACAACCCTGTGGCCATCAATCCGAGGACTGGCCGGCCGTTCAGACCTGGAGACAAGGTCTATCGTGGGGAAGTGATAGCTTATAGTGGCTGTACCGGCAATGCTTGGGATGTCAAATTCCCTCATCTCCATCTTACTGTGCTGCAAAATGGAAAGCGGGTGAATCCTGAGATTTATATTAACGGCATAGTCTCCCGTGGGTCAAACGGTGCTGTGCGGCCAACGAAAATCACGGGCATCAAATGTGATGAGGAAGATAAAATATATTTATATTACGGTGATGTTTGGCTATCAGATGACAAACCGGGCATGATGTTATAATTTTTATAAATTTAAAATAGTTACCTTATGAAAACAAGAATTACAATGGTTATGTTTATGGCTCTGTTGCTTTCAGTTTTCAGTGCCAAAGCTCAGATAGCTGTCAATGGTGTTAAAACCCATACCAAGATGACAAAGTCGGAGGTCATAGCCAAGTTCGGCAAACCTGATAAATATTTATATCAAGATTCCGGTGACAATGGTGTTAATGAATGGTACCACTATGGTGAAACGCATTTTGTCTTCAAAGACGAATGTTTTATTGAGTTTACAGTTTGTGACAAAAAATTTTCTGTGACTTTGGGCGGATTGGATTCAGATATAACGGTTGGTGACAAGTTCTCTGTTTTGTCACCATTGAACCTGATAGAAATGGACTGGTATGAAAAAGATTGGTATTGTGTCTATTATAATGACGTTAAGGTGTCATTTGAAGTTAAAGACGGTATCATTACATGCATCGACTATTATTTACCTGACTGATTGAGAGATTTATGAAAACAAGAATTACAATGGTTATGTTTGTGGCTCTGTTGCTTTCAGTTTTCAGTGCCAAAGCTCAGATAGCTGTCAATGGTGTTAAAACCCATACCAAGATGACAAAGTCGGAGGTCATAGCCAAGTTCGGCAAACCTGATAAATATTTATATCAAGATTCCGGTGACAATGGTGTTAATGAATGGTACCACTATGGTGAAACGCATTTTGTCTTCAAAGACGAATGTTTTATTGATTTTGCGGTTTGTGACAAAAATCTTTCTGTGACTTTGGGTGGATTGGATTCAGATATAACGGTGGGAGACAATATCTCGGTTTTGTCCCCGTTGGATTTGAAGAAAATGGATAGGCCTTGGCAGGAAAAAGATTTATATTGTGTATATTACAATGATGCTAAAGTGATATTTAAAATAGAAGACCATATTATCAAATGGATTTCCTATTTTTTTCCTGACTGATTGAGAGATTTATGAAAACAAGAATTACAATGGTTATGTTTGTGGCTTTGGTACTTTCTGTTTTCAGTGCCAAAGCTCAGATAGCAGTCAATGGTGTTGAGGTCGATACTAAGATGACAAAGTCGGAGGTCATAGCCAAGTTTGGTAAACCGGACAGGTATAGTTATAATGATGCCGGTATGGTAGAGGGAATAGACGAATGGTATTTATATGCTGATAGCAGTTTACATTTTAATAACAATCTATTTATTGGGTTTACGGTTTGTGACAAAAATTTTTCTGTGACTTTGGGTGGTTTGGATTCAGATATAACGGTTGGTGACAAGTTCTCTGTTTTGTCCCCATTGAACCTGATAGAAATGGACTGGTATGAAAAAGATTGGTATTGTGTATATTATTATGACGTTATGGTGTCATTCGAAGTTAAAGATAGTATCATTACATGCATTGACTATTGTTTACCTGACTGATTGAGAAATTTATGAAAACAAGAATTACAATAGTTATGTTTGTGGCTTTGGTGCTTTCTATTTTCTGCGCCAAAGCTCAGATAGCAGTCAATGGTGTTGAAGTGGGCACCAAGATGACAAAGTCGGAGGTCATAGCCAAGTTTGGTAAACCGGATAAATATTTATATCAAGATTCCGGTGACAATGGTGTTAATGAATGGTACCACTATGGTGAAACGCATTTTGTCTTCAAAGACGAATATTTTATTGAGTTTACGGTTTGTGACAAAAATTTTTCTGTGACTTTGGGTGGTTTAGATTCAGATATAACGGTTGGTGACAAGTTCTCAGTTTTGTCCCCATTGGACCTGATAGAAATGGACTGGTGTGAAAAAGATTGGTATTGTGTATATTATTAATTCCAATCAGTAGTTGAACTACTGTAAAACAGAGTTAAACATGAGCCC
>ERZ777011.435-NODE-435-length-64968-cov-16.529801_pt1 | contig 64968 bp, 71 predicted proteins | sample MGYA00374964_ERZ777011 | MGnify/ENA primary metagenome ERZ777011 (study PRJEB29310, sample SAMD00008975) | mouse gut metagenome | study: EMG produced TPA metagenomics assembly of the Metagenome analysis of fecal microbiota from mouse which was promoted...
TAATCAGAAGGAAAACCACCTCTGATTATTTACATAATATTTTTCGTTAATATGTGATATTAACGAAAACAATAATTTTCATATCTTTCAGTTTTTTCAATGTTTTTGCCGTTTTTAAGTAATAAAAAAAGAGCATAAAATTTGCTCTTAAAATTTATTATGGAAAGCTTGACTTCTTAGAAATTTATGTGTATCATAATCTTGTAATAGGTCGTTAATATCACATATTAACGAAAAATTTAGTTTTTGTATTTATTCAAAATTTATTTTTTTATCAATTTAATTTCAATATTCTTTATTTTTCACATAATAAAACAATCATATTAAATTTTAAATATTCACAATTTTTTCTTAGGGAAATGCCGTCTTTTTTTGTTAAAAAGCTTGATTTTTTTGCCTTTTTGTGGCATAATTAATATGTATATAATTTTAAAATGAAAGCGGTGAATATCTTGATTTTAAAATATTTTGATAAATTTTTAAAAAAGTTAAAAACAGATAGAACAACCTTTGCTACATACATTCTTACTTTATTCACTATTTACTTTTTTATCGATAGAATTGTAGAAATGTTATTCATAGCAGGTTCTGGATTATCTGTTAATTATTGGGGTCCAATAAAATATACATTTGCATTTGCTTGTGCAACTTTTGCATTTTATTTTTCTTATGCATCAAAGTTTGCAACAGGTTTCAAACCTAGGGTAGGTTTTCTATATGCATATATTTTCGTAATTTATTTTCTTGGTATTTCAATGTTAATTCAATGGGTAAATCAACTATGTTGGTTTGCACTATTTTGTGTACCAGGATACAAATACATAATTACAAACTTTATGGAACTTATTAGACCAGCATTTTCAGCATTTGCTTGGTATGTTCCAATTGTAACTATTTTCCCATTATGGAAATGGATATACATGGTTGTAAACGATATCAAACCTATACAAGACTCTATTAAAGATTATAAAGGTATTAGCCTTGGTCCATCACCTGACGGTTTAGGAGCTTATACTTGTGAAAATACTTTATGTAGAAACTTAGGTACTGGTAAAATGCTTAGAATTCCAGAAACAAGACGTTATGAATCAACAGCAATTGTTGGTGTTTCTGGCTCTGGTAAAACATCTATGATTTATGAGCCAATGCTTGCCAGAGATTTAGAGAAAAAATACTTCTTCCAAGAAGCATCAAAAGAAATGGGTTACACAGCACTTCGTACTGGTCTTGTTACATTAGCAAAACCTTACTCAAATGATTATCTTAATGATAATTTTTCATTAAATATGCTTGTGCCCGTTTCAGGTAAAGAAAAATTATACAAATCATATATATCTAAATTAGTTTATTATCAAGATGGTTCACAAATTATTTATAGAAATTTAGGTATTACATATTTAGCACCAGATTATGAAACAATAGCTCACATGACAGAAGTTGCAAATAACTTTAATATAAAATATCACATTATAGATCCAAGCAACCCAGATTCAATTGGTTTAAATCCATTCGCGACTAAAAATCCAATTAAATCATCTATTGTTATTTCTTCTATCATTAAGAGATTAATTCAATCCGAAGATAGAAACAACAATGTAGTTTCTGTTGATGAAACATTTAATCAAACTATTGTTACACAAGCAATTGAAAATATTGTTATACTATTGCAAATAATGTATCCTAGATTACATGCTGGTGAATTACCAACTTTGGCAGACATACTTCAATTATTAAATAACTTTGACTTAATTGAAGATTTAGTTAATAAAATGCAAGAAGATGACGAACTTGCTAATGAATATCAAATTCAAATTGGTTACTTTAAAAAGAATTTCTTTAAAGAAGCTGAAAGTAGAAATACATTAGCCGAGAACTTAAAAACTTGCACAGCTACTCTTGAAAACTTACTTAGAAATCCAGGTGTTAAGAGTATTTTATGCAATAGAGTTAATAACATTGTATATGATGAAGTTTTACAAAATGGAGATGTTATCTTTGTATGTACAAGACGTGGAGACTTAGGTTCTACTATTCATAGAGCTTTTGGTATATTCTACTTACTATTAATGCAACAATCTATTTTAAGTAGACCAGGAATTGAAAATTCAAGAATTCCTCACTTCTTATACATCGATGAATTTGCTCCTTTCCTTTGCAATACTACTGAGGAAATGTTTACATTATATAGAAAATACAGAGTTGGAACAATGATATCTGCTCAAAACTTAGCACAACTTGGACAAAGTTCAGATGTAGATAATCATAGAGAAACTATACTTTCAAACTGTGTTACAAAAGCTATTTTCGGTGGAGCTAGTCCAGATGATAATACTTGGTGGCAACAAGAACTTGGTGAACACAGAGAATGGAAGATGACAAATGACTACCATACTTCAAAAACTGCTTATGATGAAAACTACAAGGGCGTTATGTGGGCATACAAAGAAAATCAACATAAATCAAAAATTCAAGCCTTACCATTTAAGAATTTGGCTTTTAGAACAAAAGATATTAATGGTAAATGGGTTTGCGAAATTGGAAAAGTTGATTTCATGGAAACAAAATATAAAGAACAACAAAAAATTAAGAAATTTAATTTTACAAAGTTCACAAGTGGAATTACTACTGCTGAACTAGAAACAAAAAACAATAAATTTAATCTAAAAAATATAAGCTTTAATCCAAATCCTAATAATCCTAATGATATGGAACCTATCCAAGGAAATGATACTCCATATGATTATGATAATGAAGATGCAATTAAACCTTACAATTTTAGCGGAAATGATCAATAAAAATAAGCTTCCTTTATATAAGGAAGCTTATTTTTTATCCTAATATCTTTATTTCTACATTGTTTGCTTTATACTTTCCTGTTTCTTCATCTTTTGAAAATTCCATTAAAGATTTTTCAAGTGATGTTGCATTTTGCTTTAAATCTGTTGTAAAATATACTTTAAATTTATTTATCTCAATCTTATTTGAAACTATGACTCTATAAGTCTCTACCATGTGCTTTTCGTCTTCACACACTAATATAAGTTGTGGTGCCATTGCATATCCTGAATCAAATGGAACAAAATTATCATAAAAATCTTTGTATAGTTTAATTCTATCTAAAAATTTATTTTCCCAATCTGTTTCTCTTCTTATACAATCAAATATTAAACAAACTTCTCTATCTTTTATTTTTAATGTAACTTCACCATGTGCTTTAAATTGCTTGCCTAATGTCTTAGCATTAAAAGTAGGTTTTGTTTTAAAAGAATAGAAATTTTTAGATTTTCTCATATATGCTAAAATAGCTTGATTACCTGCTAATCTTTTCTTTATTAAAGAAACTGGTTTTGTATTATCTGTTGGTTGCCATTTGCATTCAACTTCTTTTGAATTTAGCAAATATTTTCCCATTTTCTCTAAACAATATACTCTATATATTCCTTTTCCCTCTTCTGATGTAAAATAATATCTTGTAATTATTTTCATTTTAACTAATTGATCTAATCTTGTATTTAGTTTATCTTGTGATTTTATTTCAACGCCTTTATGTTTTAATAATTGATAAATTTGTCTTGAAGTAATAAATTCATACTGATTAACTAAATCTAATATTTCAAAATGTATATCTGAAATATGTCCTAAATTGATTTTATGGATAATTTGGTTAATTGACACATATCCATCCTTTCCATCGAAAGTTTTAATTTCTCCTTCCCTAATTGCGAATGGAGAAACGGTAGTTTTAATATTTTCATCATCTACCATACCTAAACAAGCCTCCTTTAAACTATAATAACTTTAATTTTCTTTTTGCTTTTTATTATCTTTTTTATTAAGACCTTCACTTTTTGTCCATACTCAAATCCTTCTTTGTATTCAGCCATACCAACTAAATTAGGTTTAAGTTCAACAAATATTCCATTCTTATATTTATCTGCTTCTTTGATAATTCCATCTACAACAGTTTTTTCTTCAAATCCTTCGGCATTTTCTTCCCAATTTCCTAAAAGCTCTTTATATGATAAAACTATTCTACCTTTTTCTTTATCGATAGATTTTATCATAACATTTATTTTTTGTCCAATTGAAAATCTTTCACTTGGAGATTTCATTCTTGAAACAGATATATCTTCAATATGAAGTAATCCAACTAGCCCTCCCTCAATTTCCACGAATACGCCAAAATGCCTGATATTTTTAACAATACCAGCTACTATTTTTCCTTCTGATATATTATCCTTTACTCTATTCCACGCTTTTTCATGCTCTTCTTTTCTCAGTAGAGCTATTTCTTCACTATTTGTACCTTTCATTTTTTCTCCTCTTTTGTATCTTTAATAATTTTACATCTTAATATTTTTAAAATCAATATTAAAAATATTAATTGTTTTTTAATATTGATTTTATTTCATTAGGTGTCAAATATCTCCATGTTCCTATTTTCAAGTCTTTAACCCCTACATCACCAATCTTAGTTCTATGAAGTGCTAATACTTTTCTACCAATAGCTTCACACATTTTTCTAACTTGTCTGTTCTTTCCTTCATGAATTCGTATTTCCATACGAGATTGATTTTTTTCTCTATCTATTTTTATTATTCTTGCATCAGCTGGTTTTGTAGTATAATCATTATCTATAATTACACCTTCTCTTAATTTTTGAACTTCGCTTTCTTCTACAATTCCTCTAACCGTTACTGTGTATGTCTTAGTAATTTCATGCTTTGGATGTGTTACTTTATAAACAAAATCTCCATCATCTGTTAGTATTAAAGCACCAGATGTAAACATATCTAATCTCCCTACTGGAACAAGCCTTCTATTAACCTTTTTTAATAAATCTAATACTGTATCTCTTCCAAATTGATCATTTGCAGTAGTTACATATCCAATTGGTTTATTTAGCAATATATATGTATGTTCTTCTTTTACTAATTCTACCTTTTTGTCATTATATTTAACTTCATCTTTTGAAGGATCAATTTTCGTTCCAAGTTCACATACAACTTGTCCATTTACTTTTATTTTACCTTCTAAAATAAATTCTTCACATTTTCTTCTTGAAGCAATTCCAGCTGAACTTAAAAATTTTTGTAGTCTCATTTCTTCCATAAATTATATATTTCTCTCTCTTTCTAATTCTTTTAATACTTTTTCAAAATATTCTGGTATTTTAGCTTCTAATTTCATTTCTTTTCCAGAAGTTGGATGCTTAAATTCAAGTCTTGTACTATGCAACATTTGTCCTTCAACTCCAAATGGATTTTTACCATTTGAATATACAGCATCACCAACCAAAGGATATCCTATTTCTGCCATATGAACTCTTATTTGATGAGTTCTTCCTGTTTCTATATTAACTTCTAATAAAGTATATCCATTATATCTTTCAAGTACTTTAATATGTGTAACTGCATTTTTACCATTTTTAGAAACTGCCATTTTCACTCTATCTTTGGTACTTCTTGCAATTGGCATATCTATTGTTGCATTATTTTCTTTTACAATACCTCTTACCAAAGCAATATATGTTTTTTTAACTTCATGAGCTTTTATTTGTTCACTTATATTAATATGCGCTTTATCATTTTTAGCAACAATTAAAAGACCAGATGTATCTTTATCAATTCTATGTACAATTCCAGGTCTTATTTCTCCACCAATTCCAGATAAACTATCTTTACATTTAGCCATTATAGCATTTACTAATGTTCCATCTGGATTTCCATTACCTGGGTGTACTACTAATCCTTTTTGCTTATTTATAACTAATATATCATTATCTTCATAAACAATATCTAATGGTATGTTCTCATCTGGTTTTATATCTACTTCTTTTGGCATTATATCTTCAATTTGAACAACATCATCTATTGATAATTTATATGAAGATTTAGGCACTTTTCCATTAACAAGAATTTTTCCATCTTCTAGCATTTTTTGTACCATTGCTCTTGAAATATTATTATCTTTTTCAGAAATTGCTTTATCTATTCTAATTCCTTCTAAATCTTTTTCTATTTTATATTCTTTCAAAATTTTCCTCTTTATTTATCAAATTTTCCCTTAGTTATATCTTTTGTAAATAAAATTTTCAAAAGATATACTGGTAGTACAATCATTCTTGTAATTCTTTTTGGCTCTCTTATTAATCGCCAAAGCCATTCTATTCCGAACTTTTGCATCCAAACTGGTGCTCTTTTTATATTACCTGCTTCATAATCAAAAGTTCCACCTTGACCTGTTGCAATATCAACTTTTAATTTATCTCTGTTTTTATAAATCCATTTTTCTTGTATAGGTGCTCCCATAGCAACAAATAGCACATTAGGTCGCAAATTATTTATTTCTTCAATAACTTTCTCCTCTGAATCTTCCTCAAAAAAGCCTTCATGATATCCAACAATTTTAGCATTTGGATATATACTTTCTAAATGTTCCTTTGCTCGTTTAGGCACATCTCCTCTTCCACCAAGCAAATAAAAAGTCCATCCCTCTTTTTCTCCAACTTCAAAAACTTTTCTTAAATAACTTTGACCTGGAATTCTTTCTTTAAAAGGCTTTTTTTGAAGTTTTCCAGCGATTATAACTCCTATACTATCTGGGGTTGCTAATTTTGAAGTTTTAAGAATATTAAAAAATTCTTCATCTTTTTGAGCTGTCATTATAAACTCAACATTTGGAGCTACAACCAAGGTACAACTTTTATTACTTGTTTCAATCAATTCCTTAGTTATCAATCCCGCTTCTTCGGAAGTTATATTATCAATTTCTACTCCTAAAATCTTAACTCTTTCTCGCAAAATTACACCTCTATTTTTCTTGTTTAAAAACTTCTTCTTTTTTAGTATATATAATTAAAAATATCACAATTAAAATCCAACCTGTGCATATACACAAATCTGCAATATTAAAGTTTGGAATAAATAAAACTTTAATAAAATCTAAAACTCCACCTCTAAATACTCTGTCTATAATATTACTAATTCCACCACCCAAAGCTAATGAAATTGCCATAAGTTCTTTTGTACCTATTAATTCTCTTTGGTTTCTTATAAAGGAAATTATAATGAAAATAACAATTAAACTAAGAAATATATTTTTTGTATTTCCAGAATTAAAGCCAAATGCCATACCTGTATTCTCAGTAACTTCTATTGCAAAGTAATCATTTCCTATTTTTTCAGTAACATTTTTCGTTACTAAATACTTGCTTAATTGATCAATTGCAATAATTACTATACAAAAAGTTACTACAATAGTTAAAATCTTTTTAGTACTCATTAATTCTCCTTTTCTTCCGCTACTCTTTCAAAAATTGTAAAACGGTCATCATCATATAATTTTTTATATTCAGAATCATCACTTAAAAGCATAACTAATTTTGAATCTGAATATGAAATAACATGAGTTACTCCATATTTTTCAAAAGCATCTTTATAATTGTACGCAATTCCAGCTATATTTAGTGCATCTGAAAAAATATCTCTTCCTGTCTCATCATTCTCTAAATCTCTATTAAATTCTGGCGCATATAAATCAGCTCTTGAATCTATAAATACTGGTATGCCTCTAAATAGCAAATAACTACCATAATTGTATTCATTGTATAATTTTATGTTTTTATAATCTAAATTCTCTAAAATCCAATCTGATGCTTCTACGGGGTATGTTCCGCTATCTACATATGGATCATCTACTATGTCTTTTAACATATCAATAGAAACTAATGCAAAAGTTAAAATTATAACACAAGCTCCTAAACAACTACCTGCAAAATTCATTAGTTTCTTGCATGTTTCCTTATCATATTTTTCAAACATTGCTGCAATCAATTTAGCAAGTATTGGTGCACAGAAAATTGCAAACATTGATATTTGTCTCTTAGTTTTAAAAGCTAGATATGTTAGCCCTAAAAGCATAAATAAATCTGATAATTTTATTTTTGTATCTGTAAAAACTAAAATTGCTAAAAATAAACATAGTACAAACATAAACTCTTCGCATTGTATAAGTACCATTGGTTGATGCTCATTAATTGAATCTGTTGTATTTCCTTGCATAGTCTTATATAAATATGTGTAAGCTCCATCTCCTGCTGGATTTAATACCCCTGTACAAGCTGAGGCCAACATTATAAAAATAAGTGGTATTACAAAGAAATTTTTAGTAACTTTAATTCTGAAAGGATTTTCTCTTAGTTTGTTTCTCTTTCTTCTTTTTTCTGATATTTCATCTGGAATAGCATCATATTTTTTTTGTAATTTTTCACATGCTTTTGGATTTTTGCAAACTTTCAATAAACCTTTTACAATTAGTCTTTGAAGTTTTTTATCTAAATCCCAATCTACAAATGAAATTAATAGAAATTCTGCAATATATGGCATATAAAGCACAAAATAGAAAGGAAATACTGCACAATGTACATTAGCAATTATAAGTGGAATTATTATTAAATAAACACCATATCGCTTTTTATGTGTTTCCAAAAACATTTCAATAAAATATACTGTTAATCCAAACAATATAAATGTAAGTAGTTGTGCCCTAGCTGCAATATATGGTTCTAATAAATACATAGAACCTATTGTTATTATTAAAGACACAATTTTATTATTTGATAATTTAGAACATAATTGATATATCACGATTCCTAGCAAAGAAGCCAATATAATTGTCGAAGCATATATTCCAGCATGTCCAAACGTATTATATATTAAAAATACTCCTAAATCATACAACCAATGAGGATATGTATAAGGAAGTTCATGCCATGAAAATATATCCTCCGTAAGATTTGATATACCATTTTCATAAATATATTCTCCAATTTTAATAGTATAATAAGTATCGTTTTGTAGTGTTTTTGGTGATATTGCAAATGCAAATAAAACAATACAAGACACTGCAACAATTATAAAAATAATTTTTTGTTCTTTCTCTTTTATCATAATATTTCTCCTCGAAATTTATTTTTGAAATTATATCAATATTTATATTACTCTTTTGCTGTTAAATATCCTTCTACTAAGTTTACATCATCATACGTAGTTACTTTTATATTAGAATATTCACCACATATAAGTTTAACTTCATTTCCACTTCTTTCCATAAGCATACAATCATCTGTAACAGTTTCATCCCCCATAAATTTTTCATGCATTTCTAATAATATTTTTCTCTCGAAACATTGTGGGGTTTGAATTACCCAAGTATTTTTTCTAAGAGTAGTTTCTTTTACTATTCCATTATCGTCTGTTATTTTTATAGTGTCTTTTGATTTTACTGCAATACTTACACCTTTAAAATTATCCATTTCTTCAATACATTCTGTAATAAATTTATCTTGTATCATTGGTCTTGCACCATCATGAATTATTACTATATCTGAATTAGTCTTTGTTATTGCATTATATACGGACTCTTGTCTTGTAGCTCCACCTTTTACATATTGAATGTCTTTATTTAAAGTGATTTTACTCACGATTTTTTGAACTAGATTTTCTTCATCTTTTTTACAAACAATTACTATATTATCTACAAGTTTATTTTGATTAAATTTTTCCAAACTATAAAGTAAAACTTCTTTTCCCTCAATTATTTCAAAATTCTTATTTCTATTTTTTCCAAATCTTGTACTATTCCCTGCAACTAAAATAATTGCTGTAACTGATTTTCTGCTCATATTTTGCTCCTTTTATTATACGATGTACATATATAAGTTTCATAATTATCTTTTAAATGTTTATATGCATTTTTAGCTTTTTGTTTATTTTCAAATATGCCAAAAACGCAAGATCCTGCACCTGTTAATAAAGCGTTTATTGCTCCATTTTCTTTTAAAACTTTTTTAGCTTCATTTATTTCTTCTAGTTCTGTTGTAACTTCTTCAAAATCATTATATAGATTTCGTGCAAGCATATTAATATCTTTTTGTTCTATCGCTGATAATATTTTATCTGTCCTAATTTCACTTTTATATACTCTATTATCAAGCTCTTCAAACATTTCTTTTGTACAACAAAAAGTATTTTTAGGTTTTATAATTACTAAATAATATTTTAAATCACTATCTATTTTTGTAATTATTTCTCCTATTCCTTCGGCTTTAACTATTCCGCCATATAAACATGGTGGTACATCTGCTCCCAAAGATGCTGACATCTCTACTATTTCTTCTTCCGAAAAATCTAATAAAAACAACTTTTTCATTGCAATTAAAAAGCTAGCACAATCTGTACTTCCTCCTGCTAGCCCTGCTTGCATTGGTATTTTTTTATTTAATGTAACTCGTACTCCTGTAATATTAGGAAATTTTTCTTTTAATTTATAATAAGCTTTATAAATTATGTTTTCCTTTATGCTTACCCCATCTATGTTTGAATTTAATTCTAGTCCTGGTTTACTATTTTTTTCAAGTAACATTTCGTCATATAAATTTATTTTTTGAAAAACGGATTCTAAATTATGATAATTGTCTGGTCGTTTTTCTAATATACTTAAAGTTAAATTTATTTTTGCCCTAGCCTTAATATATATTTTTTCCATTTTATTTCTCCATTTAAGCTACTGTTATAACACAAAAGACACTAATCCCTTGTGCTTGTCCAAAAGCTGTTAAGCCCTCTCCTGTTGTTGCCGTAATTCCCACTTGATTTTCTTTTATGTTCAATATTCTTGAAATATTGGCTCTCATTTCTTCAATTTTAGGTGTAATTTTAGGAACTTTACATTCTATTGAAATAGATAAATGTTCTATTTTATGCTCTAAATACTTTAAGGCTTCTTTCAAATATTCTTCGCTATCAGTTATTCCATTAGAACACATATCATCTGCTACTTTGCCTATTATATTCTTACATGTTATTCCTGAAATTGCATTAGTAATAGCATGCAAAACAACATCTGCATCACTATTTCCACTTAGGGATGGTTGATTTTCAAAAACTATTCCACCTAAAACTAATTTTTTCTCTTTATTATCAAAATCAAACTTATGACTATCTTGTCCAATTGCTACTTTCATATATAATCCTTTTTACATTAAAACTTTTGTCTATTGTATCATAATATACTATAAATAACAAGAGAAAAAAAACGCCCATATACTAATCTTCCGTTAGCACATGGACATTTATATAATTTGCTAAAATTTATACAACTTCTTCTGTTGCTTCATCAGTTTCTTTTTCTGGTACTTCCATACTAGCAATTGAAACTTCATAAGCTACTCTTGTTTCAGTAGTTCCATCTTCATGTTTTTTCTCATAACTTCTTGATTGAACTCTACCTGTAATCTTAACCTCTGCACCGATTTCCATATTTTGACAAAATCTTGCATTTCTTCCCCAAGCTATACAAGGGATATAATCAGATTTATTATATGCTCTATTTACTGCTAATAATACATCTGCAATTTCTCTTCCAAATGGAGTTTGTCTGTAAATTGGTTTTTTACAAATATAACCAACTAATTCAACTTCATTTGTTACTAATTCTTTGTCTTCTGCTTCATTATGTACGAATTCTTCAATTTCCTTAGCAAATACAGTTAAGATTAATCTGTTTCTTTCATTTTCATAACTGTTGTAAGATCTAAATTGACCTTCAACTTTTACTTCTCTTCCAATTGAAATATCAACATTAGTTAATAATCTTTCTGATATTGTAATTGGAATAATGTCTGTTGTTGAACTTAATCTAACAACTTCTAAACTAAATACATAAAATTTTTCTCCATAAATTTCATGGCTGTAATTTTTCTCACTTACTATTTTTCCTATTAATACTAAGTGATTGTTTTCTGAATAATTCATATTCAAATTTCGTTCCTCCTTTAATTTATCCAAAGTATCTTAATATATGCTAATATTTCTCTTTGTGTTTTTTACTCTATAACAAGTTTATTATAGCATATTTTTTGCTTTTTGTCTACATAAAATTACACATTTTTGAATATTTTTCCAAAAATGTGTTTTTTGTATATTGTTACAACCATTAATTTATATATATTTTTAAGTTTTATATTTTTAAAATAATCATTCGTCAACCTTTAAAATATTATGTTATCTATTCGCTATCTCGTACACATTTCTTAAAGATTTCTCCTCTTTCTTTAAAATTTTTAAAGAATCCATAACTTGCTGCTGCTGGAGATAATAAACAATTTGTTCCTGGTTTACTTACTTTTTTTGCTATTTTTACAGCGCTTTCCATACTATTTACTTTAAATAAATTCTTATCAATTTTTTCTAACTTACTATAAATATATTCGCCAGTAGTATGAAGACATATAATATTTTCTATGTCAGATTCTGCTAAAAATTCTATAAGTTCTTCTAAATTAACACCTCTATCTTTACCACCAACAATAATAGTATTAATATTTCCTATTGCTTTTACTCCATTTATTGTAGCTTCTGGAATAGTTGCAATAGAATCATTATAATAGCTTACTCCATTTACAGTTTCTACAAATTCCATTCTATGTTCTAATGGTTGAAATTTTGAAATTGTTTCAAGTGCTTTTTTCATATCTAAGCCCATATTTTTAGCAATAGTCAAAACAAACATAATATTATTAAGATTATGCATACCTTTTAAATTCATCTCTATGTTTTGAGTACATATTTTTTCATTGTTTATATATATGTTTCCATCTTTTAAATATACCCTATTTTTTGTTTTTGGTTCCTCTATTATTGATACTGCATAATCACTATCTCTATGCTTATATTTCAATTCATTCATTAATTCATTATCATAATTATATACAAAAATATCATCACCTTTTTGGAATTTTGCTATATTAAATTTTGCTTCTATATATTTTTCCAAAGATATGTAATGATCTAAATGCTCTTCATAAGCATTTAAAAGTATTGACATATTTGGTGAACGATTTACAAATTCAAGAGCATGTGAAGACATTTCTAGAACCAAAATTGTATCTTTTGTCATTTCTTCTATTCTATGAAAAATTGGTTCACCTATATTTCCAAGAAGCATTGTTGGTTTGCCTTGATCTTTAATTACATTATACATTAATGTACTTGTTGTGCTTTTTCCTTTTGTTCCAGTAATTCCAATTGTAAAAACATCTAAATATTCCATAACTAATTCTAATTGATTAGTTATCTTATGTTTAAATTTTGATATATCAACATCTTTTAAAGATAATCCTGGTGTTTTTATAATTACATCATATTGCTCTAAATTATCTAAATAATTTTTTCCAAGTATAAGTTTTAAATTATTATCTTGCTCTAAATAAGGATAATCTTCAATAATAACCTCATTCATATCTGCAATTGTGATTGGTTGAGTAGGCAAATGATTTCTAATGAAATCATAAGTTGTTTCTCCTTCCATACCAAATCCAAGTATTATTATATTTTTATCTTTTAAAAATCCAATCAGTTTCTCTATCATTTTAAAATCTTTCCTTTAAGTATTTTTTCAAATTCTTCTGGTAAATTATTATTTTCGTTATAATATTCTAATAAGTTTGAATTTACTTTTTCAAATTTATCATCATAATATTTTAATAAAGTAGGCAAATCTCCATCTATTTTTTCAATTGTTTTAGTAATTGCATATCTTATTTCATCATAAGTTCCAACACATTCGAATGGTTTAGTTTCTCCATATCCACACAATTCTATAAAAGTTTTTAACAAATCTTCTCTTTCAAATAAATCTTCTCCAAAAATATTTACTAGTTTTTCTTTATATAAAAATGGACTTAAAATTGTATATACAAATAAACATTTTGGACAATTACAACACCATTTCCAAGGTTCTGACTTACTTCCTACATTGCAACTATTAAATATTGGATGAAATTTTTCTAACTTTGAAAATAACATTGCAATTTGTAATTCGCTTATTGGTCTTAGCATACTAAAATATTCAACATCTGCTTTTAAATATTTATTTGCATACCATCTAAAATCATTTTCAAATTCCAAACTCTTTGAATATTGATGATTAATTTTTTCTCCAACAATATTGCTTTCATTAGCACTATCTTCATTAGATAAAGCAATATATTTTTTACCTAACAAAAATGCAATTAGATATGTTAAAAATGCAACCATTGCTGAAAAAGGTGTATGACCATTCAAAAATCCCTTAGAATTTAAGTCTAAAATATTTTTGTCTATTGTTCTTTTTACTTCTATTATTTCATCTCTTTTAAATCCTGCAATTTCTGCTGATTTTAATGGAACTTCTCTACTGCCAATTCTAAAAACATAACTTTTATCCTTATAATCTTTTAGCAAGTCTAGTGTGACATTTGAATCTTTTCCTCCACCTATTGGAATTATAATTCCATCTAAATCTCTTGAAATAGTTTCTATTTTTTCTGATTCTTTATTAGAAATAAACTTTACAAATTCGTCTTCTTCTACTTTTATTTTATTTATAAATCTAAATTCACCTAAGCCTAGATAAAACAATTTTCTAAACCATTTTTGTTGATCTTCATCTAAATTTCCACATTCTATAACAAATTCTGGTGAACAAGTTGCTTTAAAATAACTTATTGCTTCTACCATACCAAGATTAAATACTAAATTTTCAGTAAATTTAGTATTTATATTTTCTATTATAAAATTCTTTTTTAACATCTCTATGCTTGGCTCAAATTTTGTTAATCCTGGAATTTCAAAATAATATTTTATAATTATTTTGTCATCAGCATCTATTATCTCATAATCTTTATATACGAATTTTTTATATGTATTTCTCAATTCGTTAAAATCCATTCTTTCTCATTCCTTTTAGATAATAAATTTTTAAAATGTTACCCATTTTCACTTATCTCATATAAACAGTATATTTATAATATAATAATTTTGTGATTTTGTAAAGGCTAAGTATATTATTTCCAAAATCATTCACTTTAATTTCCTTTTTTACATAAAATCTATTAGATATATTTATGAAAGGATTTGATTTTATGGATTTTGAAAAAAAAGAAAAAATTGAAATTGAAGGATTTGTATCAAATGGTATGCAATATGATTTAGAAGCAAAAATTATGGAAGATAACAGAGCAGCCATTTTTGGAATTGTAAAGGATTCTTGTGGTGACCCTATAAGAGATGCTGTTGTAAAATTAATAGAAGTAGTTAAAGAATATGGAAAAGAAGAAAGATTACCAGTAAGCCACACATTTACAGATAAAGAAGGTGAATTTGTATTTGGTCCTCTTTGTCCTAATAAGAAATACGAAGTACAAATTTGGGCTAACAAGGTAGAGCATGTTAAATTTTGTGAAATTTCTCATCATCATGGAAAATGCTTAAAAGGTGTTCATTTAGACTGTCACGATAAATGTGAAGCAAAACCAGATGACTGTGAATGTGATATAGATGTTGAAATAAATAATGTAATTATTGAAAAATAATATATCTTGTATTATAGTATAAAGTCCATTGATATTACTCAATGGACTTTAATATATTTACATTGATATTTTCATCTTTTTCATTATTTGTTTTCCTTTTTTCATTGCCTTTTTCTTTGTATCCTCAGAAGTCATCATAAGTACTCCTGTTGTGATTATTGCTCCCATAGCTATTCCCTTTGCAAATTTCATATTATTTACCTCCTTATATTCTTTGTTTTATTTAGTATTATCTTTTTGATTTGAATATATACTGTTTAAAAAATGTAAAAATTTCAAAAATTGCTATACCAATCAAAAAAATTCCAAAATACTTTTTTAAAGAATCCGAATTTATTTTTATTGCCATTAAACTTCCAGCAATAGCTCCAAAAACACCACTTATAATAACTTTTTTCGAAACATCATAATCAATATTTTTATTTTTTATATTCATATATATTGCTACAATAGATGTTGGCACAAAAAATATTAAATTAATTCCTTGAACTATATGTTGCTTAACATTTGAAAGCAACGAAAATAACAAAACTAATGTTACTCCTCCTCCCATTCCCATAGATGCAACAATACCACTAATTACTCCAAACAAAATCTCTTTCATAAAATCCTAATTCCCGAATACAATAAGAAAATAATAAAGAAAATCTTTAAATATTTTTTATCAATTTTCATAAGTAATTTACTTCCAATAAAAGCTCCTATAATTCCTCCCATTGCACATTTTAATCCCAAATTGTAATCTACATATTTTTTACCAAAATAAAAAATACTACTAGTTACTACAAAAAATACTATGCAAAAAACAGATGTACCTCTCGCCTTTACTTCATCAAGTTTCAAAATATGTGTAAAAAAAGGAACTAATAACATTCCACCACCACTACTAAAAAATCCACTAATAGTTCCTGCTAAAAAGCTTATAATTATTATTTTCAAACTATCTTTTTTCATATTTTTATTTTTTACTTATAAAAATTTTTTATTCAAAAATCAGCATTTTTTCTATCATTTGCTTTTTTATGTAAACAATGGTATAATATAAATTGAAACACATTAACCCTAGCACTTAGGAGGTTTTAGAATGAAAAAATTTGAAAGCAAACAGTTTTATGTATGGGGAACAACAGGCAACTATCCTGAAATTGGCGAATTTGTTCGGTACTTTGTAACAAAAAAAGAACCGGATGGCGGGATGAGCAATCTGAATCCTGACGCTCGCATAGGATGTTTTGAATCCACTGAATCAGCACAGTACGACAACGCAAATGTCTTTTCTCATGACATTCCAGAAGAAATCTTCGGCGAAGTATTCATGGCATATCAGCAATATCTGAAAATGCCCGTGTACTTTTGGAACGATGATCCTGAACTGAGAGATGGTCAGCGGAATGAACTTCTGGGAATTGGAGCAAAATTCTGTCGGGATGAGCAGAGAGAAACCCGTTGGTTTGACAAGGAAGATTGCTGGGTATACAAGCTCGGCGAACACTCTAAATAACCACATAATAATTAATGACTATTGCTGAAAAAGTTTCAACAGAAGAGGACCCTACTGGGTCCTCTTCTGTTTTATTTTTTATTCAACTGTGTCATCTTTTATATAATATTTTGTACCTAACATTTCATCTGGCAAGTATTGTTGTTCAACAACATGACCTGGATAATCATGTGGATATTTATATCCTTCTCCATATCCAAATTGTTCCATTCCCTGTGCTACTGCATTTCTAATATGCATTGGTATAGTTCCAGTATTTTTATTAGCCACATCATCTAAGGCTCTATTTATTCCTAAATAAGTCGCATTAGATTTTTTTGAAGTTGCATTATATACAGCTGCTTCTGCCAAAATAAGCTTTGCCTCTGGCATACCAACCATAGTTACTGCTTGCATTGCAGAAGTTGCAACTACTAACGCATTTGGATTTGCCATTCCAACATCTTCTGCTGCACTAATAACAATGCGTCTTGCTAAAAATACTGGATCTTCTCCTGCATTTAAAGCTCGAGCTAAATAAAATAATGATGCATCTGGATCACTTCCACGCATAGATTTTATAAAAGCACTAATATTATCATAATGGCTATCGCCAGATTTATCAAACATTGCTTTTCTTTTATTTAAAGATTGAGCTGCTACTTCATTTGTTATTTCTATTACTCCATCTGTATTCATTTTAGTTGTTAAAACAGCAACTTCTATTCCATTTAACGCTGTTCTGACATCTCCATTTGAAAGGTCTGCTATTGTTTCAATTGTTTCATCAGAAATTTTAATAGCATAATTTCCTAAACCATCTTTACTTGTAATTGCGTTTTTTATTATTTTAACTATATCTTCTTTTTGCAATGGTTCTAATTTTATAACCATTGACCTTGATATAAGAGCTTTATTCACTTCAAAGTATGGATTTTCTGTTGTAGCTCCAATTAAAATAACAGTTCCATCTTCAACAAATGGTAATAAAGCATCCTGTTGTAATTTATTAAAGCGATGAATTTCATCTATAAATAGTACACACTTTCCACTTGGATTTAAAAGTGGATTATCTGCCTCTTCTATTGCCTTTTTTATATCACTAACCCCAGAAGTTACAGCATTAATTTTAGTAAACTTATATTTTGTTGTTTCACTTATTACTTTTGCTAATGATGTTTTACCACATCCAGGTGGTCCCCATAAAATAATACTTGATAATCTATCTGCTTTTATTGTTCTATATAATAATTTATCTTTTCCTACAATATGCTCTTGACCTACAAATTCTTCCAATGTTTTAGGTCTTACACGATATGCCAATGGTTTATTTGCATCCATAAAAAACTCCTACTTAATTATTTGATAAATATTTTAATCCTTCTTTTATAATATCTTGTGTTGTTTTTTCTGATAAATCTAATTCAGATAAAACTTTTTCTATATCTTTTTTAGAATATCCTAAAATTTGAAGTGCTGCAATAGCTTCATCAGATTCATTTGTTTTAGATACAAAAGTTGTAGTAACTTCTTCATTAGAACTTTCAGCAATTTCGTCATTTTTCAACTTATCTTTTAATTCTAAAATAATTCTCTGTGCTGTTTTAGCACCAACTCCTGGTACTTTCTTTAAAGATGTTACATCATCTGAAATTATTGCCATTGCAAAATCTGATGGACTAATTGCTGATAACATTGATATAGCAGATTTTGCTCCAACACCACTTACAGAAATAAGAAGTTCAAACATTTTAAGTTCTTCTTTTGTTGAAAAACCATATAAACTAATATTATCTTCTCGTACATAATAATATGTATGTACTTTAACTATATTTCCTGTTTCACCAAGTCCTGCCATTGCCATATTAGACATAAATATTTTATATCCTATTCCACCAACATCTATAACTACATAATTATTACCTTTTTCTTCAAATACTCCTTTTATATATGCAAACATTTTTGCTTTCCTTTCTTGCGAACATTTTTTTGTTTTATTTTATCATAAAAAATTTTTTTTGCAATACTTTTTTGAAAAAATTCTTTCCTTGTTTTCCACCTAAAAATATGATATAATTTTGGGTATCTTATTAATAAATTTAGAAAGGAGTTATAATATGTCTATTATAAATATTGACGATTTTTTCGATTTTGACAACCATCATCCTATTAATCGTATCGCATATACCGAAGAAGATGCAAAATATAAATTAAAATGTATGAAAGCAATGCAAGATTCAGGCATGAAAATTTTCATAGATAATGCAGGAAATATTGCAGGAGAATTTCCTGGTCAATATTCTAAAAATAAAAATTTCGTTATGGGTTCACATACAGATTCCGTTTTAAATGGTGGTCAATTTGATGGTCCGATTGGTGTCTATATGTCATTAAAAGCTGCTGAAAATTACAAAAACTCACTAAATGGAAGTCAATATGGCAATATGAAAACAGTAATATATGCTTGCGAAGAATCTACTCGTTTTAGTACAGCATGTATAGGAAGCTATTATTTAAATGGTGCTTTCTCAGAAGAGTATCTTAGCACTCTACAAGATAAAAATGGCATTTCCTTTAATGAAGCTGTTGCAGAGTACAAAGACTATATATTCTCTCATTTAGCAGAATATGGTATAGATTTAGATAATGTAGAATTAGTAGATAAAGTTATTTCGCCAGAAGAAATTTCAGAAGCCATAGAATCTCATATTGAACAATCAGAAATTTTATTTGATTCAAATAATTCTATTGGAATTATAGACTCTATTGGAAAACCAGTACGTGGACAAATTGATGTTCATGGAAAAGATAGTATTGTAACTTCCGCAAAAATAATAAATGAATTAACCGAATTTGCAAAAGATTCAAAATCTGGCAGTAATGAAGAGGCTGTTAGAATTACAGTTCCAAAATTTAATACAATAGATTCAGAAACAAATCAAAAAAATATACAAGGTAATCTATTTTTAGTATATGCACAAGGTGAAAATAATCATTCTGGTGCTACTCCTATGGATTCCAGAAAAGATTCAGTTCTAGGTCTTTCAAAACTAATCTTAGGATTAGATGAGTTTAGAAAGTCAAATCCAGAAGCTAAAATTGATTTTCTTGGAACTATTACTCCAAAATGGGGTGCTAATCAAATTCAAGACAAAACTTATTTAGTTATGCAAGTTGAACCTGAAACTTATAATCCCATAATTCAAGCCTATGCTGAGGATTTAGGAAAAGAAAACAACATTACTTTTGATTTGCTTAATTTTAATAAAGCTGTTGTACCAGAAGATTTACATACTGAACTTTTTGTTGATATTAGACAACAATATCCTGTAACACCAGAAGAAACAAAAGATAATTTGTTTAATATTCTAAAAGATGTTCAAACAAAACACTCTGATGGGAAAAACAGTATTGGTTTTTATGTTACATCTGAGGGAACTCCTGTAAAAACATCTACTGAACTTTTAGAAAATGTAAAACAAATTTGTGAAGATAAAAATTATCCATGCCAAATTATGCATTCTTGGCCTGGACACGATTTAGCTTGTATATTAGATCCTAATAACACTACTGGTAAAAGAATTTTATTTTTCATTCCTTCACAAGGTGGAAGTCATAATCCAAAAGAAACAACTACACGAGAAGCTGTTGAAATTGGTACTGATGTATTTTGTACATTAGTTAATGGAAGAATGAACAAAATTAAAGAAGAATATGAAAAAGAAGCGGTTTTAGAGAAGTAAACCGCTTCTTTTTATAATACACTTTTGCTTACATTTCGTTCAAACACCTACGCATCTGTTACAGATAATAATAAGATACCTAAAATAACAGTTCCTATTGCTAAATATTGTTTCGGTAATAATTTTTCTTTTAAGAAAATTCTTGAAAGAATTACTGATACTACACAAACAGATGAAATAATTGGTGCTGCAATTATCGCCACTCCACTCATAGCATACACATAAGTAAATTGTCCTGCTGTTTCACAAATCGCTGCAAGCCATTTATCCTTTTGATGTTGCAAATCTAACTTTTCCCTTTTTATTATCATAAACAAAGATAATATTAATGCTACAATTCCAAATGTTAATTCATAAGAAGTATTTGCAACTAATTCAATATTCTCTTCTGTAATTCCAACAAGTGGTGAAGTTTCTAATTCTAAATAATATGCATCTAAAAATGTTCCAGAAGCATCAAATATAGCATATAAAAATGGCATCATAAATGCGATTATAGCTAATTTCTTTCCTATTTTCTTTTTTCTACCATTTTCATCTTTTGCTTCAAACAAACTAAGTAAAACAATTCCCACAATTACTAAAACAACTCCAATTAAAGCAACTATACTTATAGACTGTTTTAATATAAAGAAGCATAATAAAGCCGTTATTGCTCCTGATGTGTTTTCTATTGGATCAGATATAGATTCTTCTATAAATCTCATACCAAAAAATGAAAACGTCATTGAAATTATATAACAAAATGATACTGGAAAATATTTTATTATATTAATAAAATTATAATCAATATTTTGTGTTAGTAAAACATAAATTGCATGAATTGTCATTACAAATCCAACACATATACATATTTTTAAATGACTATATTTTTCATCTGGATTAGCACCTTTTTTATAAAATAATTCTGCTAATCCCCAAATTAATGTTGTAATTATTGCACATATAAACCACATTTTTTAATCCCCTTATTTCCTATTTTATCATATTTTCTATTGCTATCATTATTCCAAGTTTACCATATTCATAAGTTAAACCACCTTGCATATAAGCTGTATATGGCTCACATAAAGGTCCATCGCAACTAAGTTCTATTGTAGCACCTGGTGTAAATGATCCACCTGCCATTACTTCTTTATGTGGATAGCCAGGCATATCATCTGGAACAGGCACAACATAACTTTCAATTGGAGATCCTAATTGAACACCTTGGCAGAATTTTACTAATTTTTCTTCTGATAATAAATCCATTGTTTGAATAATATCTGTTCTTTCTTCATCATATTTTGGACTAATTCTATCAAATCCAATTTTTTCTAGCATTCTACTTGCAAAAATCATTGATTTTAAAGTTGCTTTTACTACTGATGGTGACATAAATAAACCTTTATAGTATGACAAAAGTTGATTAAAATTAGCTCCTAAATCTTTTCCAACACAAGGAGATGTAAGACATTCAGCAACAGAATTTACTAAATCTTTCTTTCCTACTACATAACCTCCTGATGTAGCAATTCCCCCTCCTAAATTTTTCATAAGAGAACTTATACAAATATCTGCTCCTACTTCTGTTGGTTCTTTATCTTCTACAAATTCTCCATAACAATTGTCTACCATTACAATAACATTTTCATCAATATCTTTAATTGTTTTTATAACTTTTTCTATTTTAGAAATTGTCAAACTTTTTCTTTGTGCATATCCTCTTGATCTTTGAATTTCTATTAACTTAACATTTCCTTGTTTTACTCTTTCTGCAATCTTTTCATAATCAAAATCATTATCAATTAAATCGATTTGTTCATATTTAATTCCATGTTTAATTAAAGAATTTTGACTATCTCCTGCTATACCAATTACACTTTTTAAAGTATCATAAGGTTCACCAGAAATACTTATCATTGTATCTCCATATTTTAAAAGTCCAAATAATGTAAGACTTAATGCATGAGTTCCTGACATAATTTGTGGTCTTACTAATGCATCTTCTGCATTAAATATTTGACTATATACTTTCTCTAATTTCTCTCTACCTGCATCATAATATCCATATCCTGTTACTTCAATAAAGTCTGTTGTTGAAACTTTATTGTCTTGAAACGCCTTTAAAACTTTGGCACTTGCTTTCATACAATTTTCATCTAATTTTGCAAAAATATCTACTAATTCTTTTTCTACTTCTTTTGATACACTAATTACTTTTTCACTTATTCCTAGTTCTTCGTACATACTAATTCCTCCAATCTTTATTACGCAGAAAAATACACGCTTTTAGCGTGTATTCTTAGAAGTAACAGTTTTAAGTTACTTCTGATCGTGCGATTGCAAAACAATCTACGCATTAGGACATAAAAATCTTCAATTTCGATAATGTCCAATATCCTATTTATATTCAGTAACTTCAATACTTTCTATAACTACATCTTCTAATGGTCTATCTTTTGTTTCTGAATTTTTGCTAGTAGCAACTCCTGCAATCCTATCAACTACATCCATACCTTCATATACTTGTCCAAACACTGTATATTGTAAGTATAATGATAAATATCCACCTTGCTCTTTATATACATCTAATAATTTCTCTGGATAACCAGAAGATTTTAAATATGAAACTTGTGATTCATCATAATGTGCTTGTGTAATAAAGAATTGACTTCCTATACTATTTGGAAGGCTTGACATAGCCATACATAAAGAACCTCTATATGGTACTAGTTCATAGTCTAATTCTGTTCCAAAACCAGACCCCCAAATACTTTCACCACCCATACCTGTTCCTTCTGGGTCTCCACCTTGAATCATAAATTCATTTATAACTCTATGGAAAATAAGTCCATCATAATATCCTTCTTTTGCATGTGTTACAAAATTTTCTACTGCCTTTGGTGCTTTATCTTTAAAAAATTTAACTTTCACATCTCCAAAGTTTTTAATATGGAATATTGCTACTGTTTCACCAACTTCTGGCATTGCCATTTGCTTTTCACTAGCAGCTTTATAATCTATTGTATCTACTACTCTTTCTGAATTTTCATTATTACTCACTGTATTTACCTCACTTTTTTTATTTTCTGTATTTGTTTCTTTATTATTAGAACAACCAGTAAGTACTAGTAACATTCCAAATAATAAAATCACAATTAATATTAAATTTTTAAATAACTTCACTTGTATCTGACCCTCCATCTGTTTTTTCACTATTTTCAGTAACAAATACTCTATGTAATCTCTCTACTATCCAATCTACAATATTATCAAAAGTATTTTGAGTATCCTCATCTACTGAAACTGAAACACTATTTTCACTTGTTTCTGCTGTTATAGAGCAACCCGTTAATGAAATCAACATAAATAGTAATATTGATATTATAGCTAGAATTATAATTACTTTTTTCATATCTTACCTCATCTAAAAATATATTTTTATCATATACTATTTTTCAATAAAAATAAAGCTTTTTTAATCAAAATATGAACTTATTTCTTCTAAATTATCAAAATTACCTTGTCTAAAAATGTCATAAGCTACAATTGCAACAGAATTAGATAAATTTAAAGAGCGTAACCCTTCTCTCATTGGAATTCTTATTGTTTTGTCAATATACTTTTGCAATATATCTTCTGGCAATCCTTTTGTTTCTTTTCCAAACAATGCAAAAACTTCTTCCATTTCTGAAAAATTCGGTTCGCTATACACATGTTTTCCCTTAGTTGTAACAAAATACATATTATTTTCTTCTGGTTTATATTTTTCTAAAAATGATTTAAAATTAATATGTTCCTCAATTTCTAACTTATCCCAATAATCTAAACCTGCTCTTTTTACTTGTTTTTCTGAAATTGAAAAACCTAATGGATAAACTAAGTGAAGCTTAGCTCCAAGTGCTGCACAAGTACGAGCAATATTTCCTGTATTTTGAGGTATTTCTGGTTCTACTAAAACTATGTTTAATTTCATTCTAATTCCCCTTTAAAAATTTCTCCAATTATTATATATGATTTTTTGGAATTTTACAACATTTCTTAATATTAATTTAATAGCATATTTTGTATGTGAAAATTCAATGTATTTGCTTGACTATCTTAGAAAAATAATATATTATATGAAATATTATATAAAAAGGAGAAATTTACTTTATGCTATGTTCAGTATGTAATAAAAATACAGCAGTAATTTTTATTAATAAAGTTGAAAATGGAAAAGCCGCAACAGAAGGTCTTTGCTATAATTGCGCTAAGGAAAAAGGTATAAATCCTATGGATGTTATTTCCAAAAATGCCAACTTATCAGAAGAAGATATTGCAAATATGACAGCACAATTAGATACAATTTTCAAAGACTTTACTGATAACATGAATATTGATGAAATGGCTGATTCAAATAATATAAATAATGAAAATAATCCACTTGGTGGAATTCTTGGTTTTTTCAAATCTGCTTCTAACCCAAATGAAGAGAATGTAGAATCTTCTGCGGAAGCAAATAATGAAAAAGGTACAAAAAAAGTTAAAGTTGAAAAGAAACAAAAAAATAATAAAAAAAGATTTCTAGATACTTTTGGAACAAATCTTACTCAAAAAGCGAAAGATAATTTATTAGATAATGTTATTGGTAGAGAGCAAGAAATTCAAAGAGTTACTCAAATTTTAAATAGACGTTCAAAAAATAACCCTTGCCTAATCGGTGAACCTGGTGTCGGTAAAACTGCTATTGCACAAGGATTAGCTATTCGTATTGCTCAAAAACAAGTACCAGCTAAACTATTAAATAAAGAAGTATATTTAATAGACATGACAGCAATTATAGCTGGAACTCAATTTAGAGGTCAATTTGAAGCAAGAATGAAATCTTTAATTGATGAATGCAAAACTTATGGAAATATTATTTTAGTAATTGATGAAATTCATAATATTATAGGTGCTGGTGATGCAGAACATTCAATGAATGCAGCCAATATTTTAAAACCTGCACTTTCAAATGGTGAAATTCAAATCATTGGTACTACAACATTAAAAGAATATAGAAAATATATTGAAAAAGATTCTGCATTAGAAAGAAGATTTCAACCTGTTCTTGTTGAAGAACCTACTATACAAGATACAATAAATATTATAAAAGGTATCAAAAAATATTATGAAGATTATCACAAAGTTGTAATTTCTAATGACATTATCGAAAAAACAGTTAAAATGTCTGAAAAATATATTCATGACAGATTTTTGCCAGACAAAGCTATCGACTTAATTGATGAAGCTTGTTCAAAAATAAACTTGAATAACCATGCTCTATATGAAATTGAAATTATTAAAAATGAACTTGCTAAAATAGCAGAAGAAAAAGACGAAGCTGTATCTTCTGATTCTATTGAAGACTATCAAAAAGCTGCTGATTTAAAAACAAAAGAATGCAGTTTAACTGAAAAATTACAAGAATTAGAATCTACTCTCGTACCTGCTGTTTTATCTGTTCAAGATATTGCGGAAGTAATTGAGCGTTGGACAAAAATACCAGTAACAAAAATTACTGAAGCTGAAACACAAAAACTATTAAACTTAGAAAAAGAACTTCATAAACATATTATTGGTCAAAATGTTGCAGTTGAAGCTGTTGCAAAAGCAATTAGAAGAAATCGTGCTGGACTTCAAAGTACAAAAAGACCACCATCATTTATATTTGTTGGTCCTACTGGTGTTGGAAAAACAGAACTTGCAAAAAGTTTAGCTTATGAAATGTTTGGCTCAGAAGATTCTATTATTAGAATAGATATGTCTGAATATATGGAAAGCCACTCTACTTCAAAATTAATTGGTGCACCTCCTGGATATGTTGGATATGATGATGCTGGTGGTTTGACTGAAAAAGTTAAAAGAAAACCATATTCTATTATTCTTTTAGATGAAATAGAAAAAGCTCATCCAGATGTATTTAATATTTTACTTCAAGTATTAGATGATGGAAAACTTACAGATGCGCAAGGAAATACAGTTAACTTTGAAAATACTATTATAATTATGACTTCTAATGCTGGTTCTAATCTAAATAATAATTCAATTGGTTTTGGCACAGCTGGAATTATTGATAATAACAAAATGATTACTGCTTTAAAAGACTTATTTAGACCTGAATTTTTAAATAGAGTTGACGAAATTATACCATTTGACAGCTTAACAGAAACTGAATTAATACAAATTATTGATTTACTTCTTGAAAAAAGTAACGAAGCTTTATCAAATAAAGAAATTAATTTAAAAGTTTCTCTTGAAGCAAAAAAATACATTCTTTCAAAAGGCACTGATTTAAAATATGGTGCAAGACCACTTAGAAGAGCTATACAAAAATATATTGAAGATGAAATTGCTGAAATGGTTTTAAGAGAAGATGTAAAGTCTACTCAAACAGTCTATGTTGATTTAGAAAATGATAATTTAAAATTTGAAGTTAAATAAAAAAGTGGCAAAACCACTTGTATAATTTGTTAATATAAAAAGGAAAATGGGGCTCTCTGAATTTAGAGTGCCCCATTTTCCTTTTTCTTACTCAATTGAGCTAAAAATAAATCTGTTTGTTACCTGTCAATGGCTTTGTACTGTCTGAGCGTAATCCGAACATGATTCGGGTCTCCCATAACAAAGTCGTGCATATCCCTGAAATAGATTTTCTTATTCAGTTCTTCCTGCAAAACTTCATCTTCCTGTACAGCAGCCTCCTGTTCCTGATTCATTTCCGCCACAAGCTGTTTTTCCTCGGTCATCAGTTCCGCCTGCCCATCCTTTTCCGTTTCAGGAATCATATTGAGCAAACGCACCTTGCGTACCTGTTCAACCAGCGCATCGATTTGCACTTTGGGGAAATTCATCGGAAACTCGTAGTTCCACAGTAATTCCGTAATTCTCGCCATACAATCCGCATCACTGCACACTCCGTCACCTGAAAACGCCACATACAACGCATCAAAGTACATCAGTTTGAATGATAACTCGATGGTGGTTCTACCGTTTCCTACCTTGAAAGTGTGCTTGTCGGCATTGAAGTCTACAATCGTTGAGTTGTACTTCCGAAACCGTCTGATCTTCATTGCTGTTTTGAATGCTTCAAACATAATTTTATTTTCCTTTCTGCCTCTCTTGGCTACAAACATAAAATTGTTTCATCTACAAATTATATATTAACACAATTTTGGATTATCGTCAACTATTTTATGTTAATTGTTTAATGCATCCGTATCTACTGACTCGCTATCTTCTAATTTATCTATTTTTATGTCTAAATCAAAAAAGCTTTCATAAACTCCTCTGTAATTTCTTCATTGCCCTCCTTTTGATAAATAATCTTGAAAATCAAATTATTTATTGGTAATAGCGTTTCACTGGCTTAATCTTAACGAAAAAACTCGCTAAAAAGCGAGTCTTTATTGTTGTAATAATCAATTACTCATAATCCTCCAAAACAGAATTTATATTTCCACTTCCATATACATAAATACCTTCTTTTAATTTTTCAATATCTTCTTGTGGTAAATATTCCTTACTTATTTCTGTTTCTTTATATGGAATAAAACTTCCATTAGTATCCAATTGCATAATTTCAATATGTTCATCTCCAAGCATTATATAAAAATGTTCATCACAAAAACCATTTATCTCCTTGGATAAAACTACATTATTACTATCAAATTCTTCAACTTCATATTCATCATAATAATCTTCAACTTCTTGTCTAGTTAAATTAACCAATTCCTTTGGCAATTTTGAATACTTGAAATTAAAATGATTACATTCATCATAATATTGTTTTATAGCAAAATTGGCATTAGGAGACACTTTTTCCGTATCAGTTGAAGCTTCTAATGTTTGCAATTTCGTATAATTTTGAACTGCATAATCACTTACTTGATTCAATTCAAACTGCTCAGCTTGTAAATTTGCTTCATTATCATTAAAAAATACACTTGAATACATGTACCCTATTCCAAGAGATACAATAAATACTAAAATTCCCAAAAATATAATTTTTTTCATAATTTTACCTACCTTAATAATATTATTTATTATTTTTTGTTTTTTATTCAAAAATCTAAGATAGTATTTTGACAATTTACATAAATTATTGTATAATTACAATAGTTTTTTTTAAGGAGAAATTCTATGGGAGAAGTTATTTCAGATATTAAATTTAAAGAGCTTTTAGAAGCTTTGTCTAGCAATTCTATTTTGAAAACAGAAGAAGGAAAAATCAATATAAATGGAACTATATTATCTAGTAAAGAATTTGACAAATTATATTTGTTAGACATTAAAGAATTGTTTGCTAAATATGAAACTACAATATCTCCGGAATTTGCACCATCACAAGAAGTGTATTCAACATTAAATGTTTTCTCTAATCCAGTTTTAAAATCTACTGGTGTACCAGAAATAACAACATCTTTTCATAAAAAAATGTCTAATGCAATTTTAGATAACTATGGGAAAAAATTTAGTGGAAAACAAGTTTTAGAACATGCAGAACAAGGACATGTTGAACCAGCCGACGCTATTTCAATGCTTAAATATAAAAGCTTATATGCACAAGATGAAAAAGCCGAAGATTATGTTGAACCAGTTTCTTATACTGATTTGCTTGACTTCTACTCTCCTGAAAAGCATCCTGGAAGAATGCTAGGAATGCTACAAAATGACGAAATAGATTTAGAATTTCAAGAATTTCATCAAGAAATGCTTGAAAATGTGCCTAATAAAGCTCGTAAAGAATATACACAAGACTTAATCGATGAAGCAAAACGCGAAGCTACTACTTCACAAGAATTTTCTGGTAACATTTTAAATTATGCTAATCATCAAATTATACCAGATGAAAGCTTAGAACAAAATATATCTGGTGAATTTTTAAGAAACCAATATATTGATGGAAAATTATCAATTTCAAGAATTATAGACATATATAGTACAGCTCCTGAATATTTCTCAGCTGTTGAAAGTATTTTAACACCAGATGAAATCACAAAAGCTCATGAAGCTGGTGAAGCAAAAGATGATGCACTTATGTATATTCCAGAAGATAGTCGTGTAGCTTATCTTCAAAAACATAATACTAAATTTACCACTATGATGTATTTATTCTTACATTGTAATGGATTTTCTGTAACAGACCTTTCAAATCTTCTTCATGAAACTGATAACAAAGAAGATTTAAGTGTATATATAGACGCTGGTTCTGACCCAGCAAAAATAAAAGAACTTTATGAAAATTATTTTATAGATTATGGATGTATAAAACATTTACATTCTGTTGGAATTCTTAGTGAAAAAGATATGCTAAGATACAATCTTTCAATAAGTAAAACTAAATTTTATAAAAAATTAGAAGATACAAAAAATGTCGAGATTATAGGAAATGGAAATGCTGTTCCTTTTACTAATACAGGATTTTTTATAAGTGAACAAAAAGCACCTACTACTCCTCCACTTGAAGTTTATAAAGTACTTGGTAAAAAAAGTGATCAAACATTTGAAGAATTACCATCTATAACTCATAAAGATGAACATGGTAAAGATAGTTTCTTAAATAATTATAGAATTGTTGGTCTTCAATTTTCTAATTTAGTTGCTTTTATACCAGGTGATACTACAAAACCAATTTATATAATGCCATTTCAAGAAGCAGCATATATTATAAAGCGTCATAGACTACCAGACAATTTTTCAGAACATGAACAAATCAAAGAAGTTCGTGCTGTGGAGAAGACAAATGAAGAAGTTTTGAAAACAGCTAACCAATTTGAAGAAGCAAAACCTTACCTTGAAAGAGCAAATTATCATGAAGATTATGATTTCGCTACGAATTATCAAAATATGTTAGAACAGTATCAAAAAATTAAAATCAAAGGAGAAAATTAAATTGAAAACTTCTAGCTTAAAACATCCTTCAACTTATAATTTTAAAGCTTCAATTGTAAATGAAATTATTAATAAATTTGGAATTTTTATTGAAAAAAGTCCAGAAAATTTTGAAAAAGCTATTGAAAAGGATTTGGAAAAAAATAAAATAAAAACTGATTTAGAAAATCTTAAAAACATTGCAAAAACTTATAAGCAAGATTTTCCTCTACTTCCAAACTTTACTTCTACTCAAATAAAAGATGGATTTGGAAATCTTTGTGTTATGTATGATGGTAATCCTACCATAACATTAAAATTACTTATATCATCACTTAGAACACATAATAATATTGTATTTTTTACTAAAAATTACATTGAAATAAATACTCTTTTAATAGAAGTATTTAATATGATTTCAAATGACTGCAAATATGTTGCAAAATTTGCAAGTTTACAAGATAAATTTTCTAATAATGAAATAATTAAAAAACAAAACCTATTTGACTTAGTTATTTATGTTGGAGATAAAAGAGCATATCAATCTGTTCAAAACAAATTGCGTATTCCTTCTATTTTCAATGGATACAAGGTTGTTGATGTATATATTGAAGATAAAAGTTTTAAGGAAGTTTTACTAAATTTAGACAAACATGCCTATGCAAATGATATCAAAGTAAATTATTTTGATAAAACAGACTTAGACGACACAATTAATTATATTAATAAATATAACTTAAATGATTGTTTTGTTGTATTTACAAAAAATTCTGAAATTGCATACACATTTATAAATTCTTTAAAATGTAAAAATGTTTTTATAAATAAAAATCCTTTTGTAGATTATGAATTTGATATAAATGAAAATCAATTAGTTTATACAAAACATATTAAAATGAAAATTTAAATAGTGAAGACCGTGGCTCAACAGATTGTGCCACGGTCTCACTGTTTCATGCATTTCAGGCTTCTCTTTTACTGCTGATATTTGATGAAAGTACATGCACCTTCTTTATCTGTATCGTTATACAATGCATGTGCAAATCCCTTTCCACACATCATTGCTTCACCAACAGGTATAGGCTCACTTCTTTTCAGCATTTCCAGCAACTCGTCTTCTGCCATTCCCACCATATTATCAGGGATAACAACAATTCGAAGACCATCAGTTTGAGGAATGTACTCCTCTTTGATACCTTCATGCGTGTGCAACGGAATCAACCCTTTGGGATCGATATAGTTTACACCAGCAATGGTGATCACTTTTCCGTCCTGGGTAGACACATCCCTAACAACCGGTAAGGACCGTCCCCATTTAGTTGCTTCAAAATTTGTCATATTCATTCTGTGCCTCCTCATAATCTTTATTAATGACAAATGATGTGCTAATCGCACGGTTACATAATATATTATACCATTTTTTCAGTATTTTTGCAAATCAAAAGCTCCCTATCATGCCCAACTGTGGACAAAATAAGGAGCTTCTGCTCGAAAATGTTACTGTTTAATTAATAAAATCTCTCAATCTTTGTACATGCTCAAATTTGAACATTTTCCAATCGTCCAAGCGTTCGCAAAATTCCTCAAAACTTTTCTGCAACTGCTGTGCAAGTTCCTCTGCGTCATTCTGCTGCTCAACACTGATATAAGCATCCCAAAAAGGTGTCTCACCGCTAAATAGTCCACAGAGCCAGTCCTCTTCGTGATCGAAATGTCCTACTTCATTGATATCCTTGAAGCAAAAGCCTTTTGCCTTTTTTACCTCTGTCATTTCTACAAAGATAAGTTGCTTCTTATCAATGAATAAGCCTTTGATGAAACTGTATCCTTTGGTAAGAGATGGATATTCATTTGTTCTTTCCCATGTTATCTTACCGATAATTTCATCATTTTCCAGTTGAACAAAGTGCCCTTCAAAAGGCTCTTCGTACATCCCACCACTCCGCAACTTAATGTCGCTTTTTGCATAACCTGAAATTTTATAAACTTCCATTTTCTTTCCTCCAATCAAAGGTTTCAAGTTTTCTGTTTACATAAATTATTTTAACATGGAAGAGAAAAAAAGTGAAATATCAAATTTTTATACTGCAATAACTTTTAGTTATTACAGTATATTTTCTAATTCTTTTATTAAATTATTCAATTCTTTAAATCTATTTTTATTATTTACATATATTCCATATTCTACTGGTTTAATTTTAAATTCTGTATTTAGCTCATCAAACTCTTTTCTTTCGATTTCGTCTAACACAGCTTCTTTTGTTACTAAACCTATATTATTATCATATTTTAACATTTCTAACATAGTTCTATAATTAATATTATTATAATTTATAGAATTATTAGTTAAGTCTTTTATGCTCTCAAAAAAATTTATTGTCGTTATAGAAGATTTTCTTGGCATATATATTATTTTATCTTTCAAATCCTCCAAAGTAACAATTTTCTTAAATTTATTATATTCACTATTTACAATTAAAATATCATGTAAATCTGTCAATTTTATAAATTCAATATTATCATTTGTATAGTTTTCATCTTTTTTAGAAACAATAATATCAATTTTTTGATTTTCCAATTTCAAAAGTAAATCTGGTAAATCACTTCTATCGATATTTACTTTTACATTTGAATATTTCTTACAATATTGTGCTAAATTTTTACCAAGAATTTTATTAAAAACAGTAACATGTGTTCCTAAATTTATATTTTTTTGATTACCATACTTACTTTCAATTTTTTCTAATACAACTAATGGTTCCTTAATTTCATTATATATCTTTTTTCCAACTTTGGTTAATCTTAAACCTTTATTATATCTATCAAATAATTTCTCATTTAACAAAGCTTCTAAGTTATGAATATGCTTAGTCACAGCTGGTTGAGATATATTTAATCGTTCACTAGCTTTTGTTATATTTTCTTCTTCTGCTACTATTTTAAAAATTTTATACAATTCTAAATTTATCATATTACTTAACCATTTTCTTCATATTTTATATTTTTACAATAACATTAAAAAGTGATTTAGTCAATAATTCGTGTTACAGAAAATCTTATAACCATCTGTATATATTGAAATTTCTCCATTCTTATCTGTTCTAAAAATCTGTATTTTATATTTTTCTAATCTATCTATTACTTCTTGATTTGGGTGTCCAAAATTGTTTTTGCTTCCTACTCCAATAACTGCTATTTTAGGATTCACTTTTGCTATAAATTCTTCTATTGATGAAGTTTTTGAACCATGATGTGCAACCTTTAATACTGTTGCTTTTATGAGCTTTTCATCATTTTTCAATATTGCTTTTTCTCCTAATTCTTCTATATCACCAGTAAATAACATTGAAAACTCTTTATACATCAATTTTAAAACCAAAGAATTATTATTTATTTTGTTCTCTACAATAGTTTTTTCTATATCTGGAAAAAGAACTTTAAAATAGGTTTCCTTATCAATTTCTAAAATATCATTAGTTTTTAAACCTATTATATTTACCTTCTTTTCTTTTGCAAGTTTTATAAATTCTACACAATTTTCATATTTCTCTGCTTGAAAACCAATAACTATATTTTCTATTTTCAAATTTTCTAGTATGTAAAAAGCTCCTCCTGCATGATCAGAGTCAAAGTGAGATATTATCAAATAATCTATTTTAGAAATATTGTGAGATAATAAATATGGTAATACTACACTTTTGCCATAATCGTATTTGTCACTGTTCCCCTCTCCACTATCTATTAAAACAGTTTTATTATATTTGGTTCTTATAATTGTACAATCGCCTTGACCGAACATCTAAAAAATTGATTCTTAATTCTTTTGGTATATAATCTATAAATTTTATAAATAAAATTATTACACTTAAAATTATAAATATTCTTATTACATATTTTCTATATATTTGCAATTTTTCTTTTAAATATTTGTAATTTAATATGCATTTAAAAAAATTCAATCTATAATATTTATAAAATGCAATAAAACACAAAATAAGCGAATAATATGCAAATATTGTAAAATTACTCGGCATAGGTATAAAAATTTGATTTAAAGGGATTCTCGAAGAAAATATGGTTAAATTTATAAACAGTTTTAGAATAAAATGTTCTATGTAAATAAGTATTGTTCTTATTGGAAATAAAATTACACTCATGTACCCGAATTACTAAAATTGGAGCTATAAGTTCAGAAACTAATAAATTAGATATCCAAAAATTAATTGAAATTGTGCCAAAATTTTTCCACATTATTGGAAAAATCAATAATTGTGCTGAAATACTTACACATATACTTTCTATAATTTGCTTGATTATTTTTGATTTTACTTTTAATTTCTTTAAAAATATCTTTTGAAAAAAATTACTAAATAAAACAATTCCCAAAGTTCCTAAAAATGAAAGCCACATTGATATTGAATATATATTATATGGATTTATTAATAATATTAAAATTAAACTTAATATAAAACTTGTATAAAAATCCTTTTCTCTTAAAAATATTTTTGCAAGATATAGCATTATTGTCATAATACATGCTCTCATAGCTGATGGACTATTACCTACAAATATCATAAATAAAATTAAAAACAGTATCAAAATTAAATTTTTCAATTTTATATTATTTAATATTTTATCCAGAAACTTCTCTAAGAAAAATACTATATATGTAATATGTAATCCAGAAATAGCAAGGATATGAGATAAATTGCTCTTACTAAACACCTCTTCTGTCTCATCAGAAATATCACTTTTATTTCCTAATAACAAAGCTTTCAATATTTCAGCTTCTTCTTTTGGAAAATTATTATTTATAATATCACTACATTTTAATTTTACATCATATATTTTAGATAAAAAATTTTCTTGTCTTTTTATATATTCTATTTTTTCCACAAAAATCGATGCAACTATTTTTTTTGTTCTAAGATATCTGCAATAATCAAAACCTTTATCATTTCTAGCCTTTGAAGGTAATTGAACTTCACCATTTACCTTTACTATATCTCCATAACAATAATTACTATCTTTTGAAGTATATAAATAAACTCTAAAATTTTTATCTTTTCCATAAAGCACCTTTGCTATATATTTATCGGTATAACTTCCACTTTCCTTCATACTAACAATTTTTACAATATAATTTTTCTCTAATTTGCTAAATGCCTTATTGTAGTTACCTTCTAAAATTAAAATATATAAACAAAAAAATAGGACTATAAATAAATATAGCCCCATATATTTCTTAAACTTTTCTATTGTGTACTCCTATTCTACAATTCTTCTAGCTGTAACAAATCTTGTAGAATAATAACTATTTGTTACTAAATTATCTGTTACTACTCCTCTTTCAGGATTTGCAGAATGTATAAATTCATTATTTCCTATATATATTCCTGTATGTCCTATTTTAGTATTTGCTTCATTGTAAAAAAGTATTAAATCGCCTTCTTTTAAATCTTCTCTTGAAATTTCTGCTCCAACAGAAGTTTGTTCTGCTGCAACTGTTCCTATATTATAGCCAAAATTTTTATAGACATATCTTGTATATCCTGAACAATCAAACCCTGATTCTGGTGTTTTTCCACCTAAAACATATTCGCAACCTAAATATTGTTTGGCATAGTTTACTACTTCTATTCCTTTATCAATCTCTGGTTCTTCTGTTTTAACTTCTTCTGGAATTTCAACTCTGGCATCAACATTTCCTCTTGATGATACATCTGCAATTTTTACTAATGATTTTGAAACATATCCATTTTCGCCTTTGCTATTTGTTATCTTATACCAATCTCCGTCTTCTTCAATAATTGTGACTTCATCAAATTCATCTAATCTATACACAATTTTAGAAGATTTACTTGCTTTTTCTCTTACATTAGCAGTTTCTACATTTATAATACCTTTTGTATTTCTATTTTCTGATGTTGTTGTATTGTTTATATCAGTATTATCTACTGTATTATTGTTAGTAACATTGTTTTCAGTAGTTGCTGTATTTGTATTATCTTCTGAAACCACTGTGTTATTAACTACATTATTATCTTCAACTGTATTTTGTTCAGAATCTGTTTGTTCTGGCTGTGTTTCCTCAGGTGTTTCATTACCTATACTTATTTTGTTCTTCAAGACCCAAACTTTTCTTCCTTCGACAACAATTTCACTCCAATTATTAATTTCTCTTACAACCTCAACTTCTGTTTCTTTTGTAAGTAAAATATATTCATTTGATGCAAAATTTGGCATAATTCTTGCAACAGTATCATCTTTTATTTTAGTTTTTGAAGTTGATACTGAACTATTATTATTTTCTGCTTGTTCTGCATTATTTGAATCTTCTGATGATTGTTCTATATTAACAGTTGTTTCTGATGAAGTTTCATTTTTGTTTTCATCAGTAGTTAATGTATCATTAGGTACTATGTTTTCATTATTATTTGAAGTATTTTCTTTTCTAGTAATTAAAGATTTACTTGCATAACCTATTTTGTCATTTACTTTAACTTTATACCAGTCTCCCTCTTCTCCTAATATTTCAACTTCATCATCCTCATACGCCCTAGTAATAATAGAAGAATTTTTGCTAGCACTTTCTCTAATTCTAAGAGCAGGAGTATTTACAACTCCTGTATCTGCAAATGCAACATTTGAACCTAGTACAACAAACAAAATTACAAATAATATACTTATAATCTTTGAATTTTTCATAAATAAATTTTTCCTCTATTCATTGTCTAAACTTAATTTTATATGTACTTCTTCTAATTGTTTATCAAAAACCGTAGAAGGTGCATTCATTAGTAAATCTCTTGCTTTTTTGTTCTTTGGAAATGCTATTACTTCTCTAATATTATCTTGTTTTGCAAGAAGCATAACAATTCTATCTAAACCTGGTGCTGCACCTGCATGTGGTGGTGTTCCATAGCTGAATGCATTAAATAATGCACCAAATCTATTTTTTACATCTTCAACTGTATAACCTGCAATTTCAAAAGCTTTAATCATGATATCTTGATCATGATTTCTTACAGCACCAGACATAATTTCATAACCATTACAAACTAAATCATATTGATATGCATAAATATCTAATGGATCTTTTGTAAGTAATGCTTCCATTCCACCTTGTGGCATTGAAAATGGATTATGATTAAAATCAATTGTACCTTCATCTGACATCTCATACATTGGGAAATCAACTATCAAACAGAATTTATAAATATCTTTTTCTAATAAATCTAATTCTGTACCAAGTTTTATTCTAACTCCACCTGCTATTTTTTGAGCTTTTTCAAATTCATCAGCAATAAAGAATATTGCTGAATTTGAAGTTACATTCATTTTTTCAAATATTTTAGCTTTTCTATCATCATCAATAAACTTACTAATTCCACCAGTTAAGTTATTTTCATTATCTACTTTTACCCATGCTAATCCTTTGGCTTCAAGTTCTTCTACTGCATATTCACTCATTTGATCAAAGAATTTTCTAGGTTTTTCTTCCATATTTTGAACAATAATTGCTTTAACAGTTTTATTTTTGAAAGCATTAAATTCTGTTCCTTCAAAAATTTGTGTTAAATCCTCAATTATTAATGGATTTCTTAAATCTGGTTTATCTGAACCATATTTTTCCATAGCTTCTTTATATGGAATTCTAATAAATGGTCCTTCTTCTACCTTCCAATCTGTATTTTTCTTAAATACTGATGGAATGATATTTTCAACTACTTTGAAAACATCCTCTTGTGTTACAAAACTCATTTCAAAATCTAATTGATAGAACTCACCTGGTGATCTATCTGCTCTTGGATCTTCATCTCTAAAACATGGTGCTATTTGATAATATTTTTCAAATCCAGAAACCATAAGCAATTGTTTAAATTGTTGTGGTGCTTGTGGCAAAGCATAAAATTCTCCTGGATGTAATCTACTTGGAACTAAGAAATCTCTTGCTCCTTCTGGTGAAGAATTTGCTAATATTGGTGTTTGAATTTCTGTAAATCCAAGCTCGTCCATAGCTGTTCTAAAATCTTTCATTATCTTAGAACGAAGTAATATATTTTTATGAATACTTTCGTTTCTTAAATCTAAAAATCTGTATTCAAGTCTTAAATCTTCTCTAACATTTTGACCTTCAATATTTATTTCAAATGGTAATGTATTTTTGCATTTTCCAAGTACAATGATATTTTCTGCAATAACTTCAATATCTCCTGTTGGAATTTTTGGATTTTTACTACTTCTTTCCACAACTTTGCCACTAACTGTGATTGTACATTCTTTTGTAATGTCTTTTATTTTATCTTCTAAACTAGCTGTATCAGATATAACAATTTGTGTAATTCCTTTTTCGTCTCTTAAATCGATAAACATCATTTTACCAAGATTTCTAATTGTTTGTACAAATCCTGCAAGTTTAACTTCTTCGTTTACATTATCTATTGTAAGTTCTCCACAATTATGTGTTCTATATTCGTTTACCATTGCTTTATATTATTCTCCTTCTAGCTATCTTATTCTATCTTTTCTCTCCATACCACCCCTAGCTCTTGCATCTGGTTTTTCAGGAGTTTTAATATCTATATCTAAATTTGATATATTTAATTCATTTAATTTATCAATTAATGCTTTTTGTTGCTTATCTCTTGCTTTTTTCTTTTTATCTCTTGCTTTTTCATCTTCATAATCTTTTCCAAAAGCTTCTTCATTATTTAATATAATAGCTGCTTCTTTATCGATTTTTTCTCTTTGAATAATAAGAATTTCAAGTATTAGAAGTTCTTTTTTTAGTTCTGCCTTTTCTTCTTTGCTTGTTGAATTTGCAATTCTTTTCTCTAAATCTTTCTTCATATTTCCAAGAACTTCATCATCAGAAACTACTAAATGGTCTGGATTATCTCCAAACATATTAGCAACTGCTCCAAATCCCTCTTTTGCTGATACTTTTTCTTCCATACCAGGAGCTTCATTATTTACATTTGTATTTGCATTTTCTTTTGATTTCACTACAAAATCATCTCCTTTTTAGCTCATATAATCTTTTAATCTCTTACTTCTACTTGGATGTCTTAATTTTCTTAAAGCTTTTGCTTCAATTTGTCTAATTCTTTCACGAGTAACTTGGAATTCACGACCAACTTCTTCAAGAGTTCTTGCTTTTCCATCTTCAAGACCAAATCTTAATTTTAAAACTTTTGCCTCTCTTGGTGTAAGTGTTTGCATTACTTCTTCTAATTGTTCTTTTAATAATGTATATGCAGCAGAATCTTGTGGTGCTGGTGATTCATCATCTGGAATAAAATCTCCTAAATGACTATCATCTTCTTCACCAATTGGTGTTTCTAGTGATACTGGATCTTGTGCAATTTTTTGGATTTCCATAACTTTTTCAACTGGAATTTCCATCTCTTCTGCAATTTCTTCTGGCGTTGGTTCTCTACCTAATAATTGTAATAAGTGTCTAGAAATTCTAATTAATTTATTTATAGTTTCTACCATATGAACTGGTATTCTTATTGTTCTAGCTTGATCGGCTATTGCTCTTGTAATAGCTTGTCTTATCCACCATGTAGCATAAGTGCTGAATTTAAAACCTTTTTTATAATCGAATTTTTCAACAGCCTTTATTAATCCCATATTTCCTTCTTGAATTAAATCTAAGAAAAGCATTCCTCTACCAACATATTTTTTTGCAATACTAACAACCAATCTTAAATTTGATTCAGCTAATTTTTGTTTAGCTTCTTCGTCATCTTCTAATATTCTTTTTGCAAGTTCTAATTCTTCTTCAAAAGAAAGCAATGGTATTCTACCAATTTCTTTTAAATACATTCTAACTGGGTCGTCAACACTAACACCTTCTATATTAGAAACATCTAATTCATCTAATTTAATATCTTCTACTTCACTTAATTCATCAATATCTGGTTCTAATAAATCATCGTCATCCTTTAAAATGTTTATTCCCATTTCTTCAAAAGCATCAAATACTTTGTCTATTTCTTCTGGACCAGCTTCTCCTAATTCAGCTGCAAGTTCTCCATAAGTAATTTTTCCTTTTTCCTTAGCAGTTTTTAAAATATTTACAACTTTCTCTTTTTCTTCATCATTATTAATAGCATTTTTAGTAGCGTTTTTAGTTGATTTAGTGCTTTCTTCTTTATTTTCTTTTTCTGCTTTTACTTCTTTCTTTGTTGTTTCTTTTTTGTTTGTTTTTTCTGTCTTTATTTCTTTTTTTGCTGTTTCTTTTTTGCTTGATTTTTCTGCCTTTACTTCTTTTTTTGCTGTTTCATTAGTAGTGCTTTTCTTTGATTTTGTTTCAGTAGATTTCTTAGGTGTTTTTTCCTTTTCTTCTACATCAACATTTTCATTTTTCTTCATCTTCTATAAAACCTCCTACCTACATTTTAGCTAATTCGATTATTATATTGTTAAGTTCTACTTCGAGCCTAGATACTTCTTCATTAGGTAAATTTGAATTTTCTAATTCTTTAATTATAGCCAATTTTCTATTATTTAGTCTTTCCTTAGTGTAAATTATTATTATATCTTCTATACATTTTTGTACAGAAGTTATTTCATAATCTGAAAGCATTATCTCACTAATTTGCGATTGCAAATCACTATCTTCTATATTTGATAACACTTGTAATATTCTTTCTTTACTCTTTTCTTTCGAATTTGTAATTGCTTCAAATATTTTTTGATTCACTTCTAATTTGAAATCTTCTTTTAATATATTGCTAGTAATATCTACAACTGACTCTTCATAATGATTTATAAGCAAATATAGAATCATATTTTCACGCTTTATAATAGCTTCCGAAATTTCTTCTTTCACTTTAACTTCTTTATGTACTGGTCTATTCAATATATTATTATCCTTAGAAGATTGATTTTTATACGCTTGTTTGTTAACTTCGGCATAAATTGCTTCTTTTGAAATAACATATTGCTTAGATATTTTATCAATATAAATTTCTTGTTCAATTTTATTTTCTACTTGTGATAGAATTTTCGTAATTTCTTTTAAAAAACGTACTTTATCAGTTGCATTTTCCAAATTATAATTGCTTTTAAGCATTTTAACTTTAAATTCTACCAACGAAATAGCATTTTTTGCAAGTAAATTAAACCTTTCACTACCATATTTTATAATATATTCATCTGGGTCTTTTGCGCCCTCCATTTGTATAACTCTTGCATCACAACCCTGAGTACCTAATATTTCTAATCCTCTCATAATAGCTTCTTGTCCAGCTCCATCAGAATCATAGCTCATTAAAACTTGTTCACTATATTTTCTAAGCAATCTTCCTTGTTCCTCTGTAAGTGCTGTTCCAAGTGAAGCAACTACATTTTGAATTCCCCTTTGATAAAGAGAAATTGCATCCATATAGCCTTCAACTAATATAATTTGTTTAGAATTTGTTTGTTTTGCTAGATTTAATGCAAATAAATGTTGTTTTTTTGAATATACTAAATTTTCATTTGAATTTATATATTTAGCAGATTTTTCATTATTATCCAATCTTCTGCCACCAAATGCAACAACTTTGCCATTAACAGACATTATTGGAAACATAAGTCTCTTTCTAAATCTATCTATAAATTCTCCTCTATCATTTTTGTTGACCAAGCCAGTTGCTAAAATTTCATTATCTTTAAATCCTTTGGATTTCAAATGTTTATATAATTCGTTATATTCACCTGAATATCCTATTTTAAAAGCTTTTAAAGTATTATTATCTAATTTTCTTTCTTTTACATAATTTTGTGCTATTTTAGCTAATGGCTGATATAATCTTTCATGAAAAAATAAAGTAGTTTCAAGATTTACTTTATACATTCTATCTTTTAAATATTGTTTTTCATTAAAGCCTTCATCTTGTTCAATTGGTAAAGTAACATGTCCTCTTTCTGCAAGAAATTCAATTGTCTCTTTAAATGACAATTTTTCTATCTCACTAATAAAAGTAAAAACATCTCCTCCTTTATGGCATCCAAAACAATGGAAATATTGTCTATCCGGAGAAACAGAAAAAGAAGGGGATTTTTCTCTATGAAATGGACAAATACCAAAGTAGTTTCTACCACTTCTTTTTAATGTTACATACTGAGATATAACATCAACTATGTCATTTGCGGCTCTAATCTCTTCTTTCAATTCATTGCTATATTGAACCATTATTTTATACCTTTCATATTATAATATTCGACAGATACTCTTTAAATCCTTCTTAATTTTACCAGAAAAGTAAACATAAGATATGTAACTAAAAACATCATATAATATTACAAAAAATAATACTTATATAACCAACCCAATTGCTATTTTCATAATAAAACTTAAAAGATTATATACCCTTTTGATATATAATCTTTTAATTATATTATTATAAACATTAAGTTTGAGGAATAAATTTTTTCATTACATTAGCTGGTGTGTCAGTAGCTACTTCTGATACTGCATCAACTGAATGCAATGCATAAGAAGTATTAATTTTATTTTCAACTAATTCTTCAATTTCTTCTTTACCTTTGCTCTCTGCTAAAACTAATTCACTTACCAAAATTTGTTTTGCATTTAATAACATCTTTTTCTCTGTTGTAGATAATCCTTTATCCTTTTGTTTGAAACTTAAATTTCTAACGATGTCTGCAACTTCATATATATCTCCTGATTTCATTTTTTCAACATTGTCTCTGTATCTTTTATTCCATTTAACAGACATTTCTGTACTTTCTTGTTCTAATATGTTAATTACTTTTCCGGCAGTTTCACTGTCTATTATATTTCGAACACCAATTTCTTCCGCTTTTGCAGTAGGTACCATAACTTTAACTTCACCAGGCATTTTAATTATGTAATATGATTGTCTTTCATTACAAACTGTTTTTTCTTCAATCGCTTCAATAATACCAGCTCCATGCATTGGGTACACTATTTTGTCACCTACACTAAACATCATTTAATTTGTCACTCCTTCCAAGTAAATTGTTTTTTACTACATTACAATTATACTACAAAAATTGGTAAAAGTCAAAGACTTTTGTAATAGAATAGTAATTTTTTTGTAAAAAATATTACATTTTATTTCATATCTCTTTCTAGCTCTTTTTTACTTGATTTTTCTTAGTTTAGCTATATAAAACCCTTCAAAAAAATTATTTGGAGCAACTACTAATGTGCCTTTCAATTTGGAAGGTAATAATGGCAATTCTTTTTCATATTCCAATTCAATTGGAACAATTTCACAGCTCCCGCTATTTACAAATTTGCTTACTATATTCTCATTTTCTTCTTCTAACACAGAACAAGTTGAATATACCATTTCAGAATTTTTCTTTAATATTTTTAATGCTTTATTTAATAAACTTTCTTGTATTTTTGCACATTTTTCTATAAGTTCTTCTTTAAAATTTTCTGTTCCACTTCCACTACATGGTGCATCTAATAAAATTTTATCAAATCTAAAAAAATCATCTATTTTTCTTGAATCTTTTTGCATAACAAAGCAAGAAGTAGCTCCTTGTTTTACAATATTATATTTTAACCTTTCAGCTCTAATACTATTCATTTCACATGCTGTAATATTACTTAAATTCTTAGTAATTGCAGCAATTTGAGTAGTTTTTGAACCTGGTGCTGCTGCCATATCTAAAATATCTATTCCAGTTTCAGGATTTAATATTAATGGTGGCAACATTGAAGATAAACTTTGCAAATAAATTTCTCCGTTTTTATAAATATCTAATTCTTGCAAATCACTTTCAACAGCTTCTTCTAATATGTAAGCATCTTCATACCAATTAACTTTTTGAAACTTTATATTATTTTCTTTTAATACTTTTTCTACTCTTTCATTGTTACTTTTTATTGTATTAGTTCTAAAAGTTACTTTTCTTTTAATAGTTTGACCTTGCATAATTTTTTCTGCAAGGTCTTCCCCATATTGATTTTTCAATTTTTCTAAAAAAACAGTGTTCATCTATTTTACCAATTCCTCAACTTCGCTTTTACTCATAAGTCCAACTCTAATATTTTTTACTTCTCCATTTTCTATAACTATTAATGTTGGTATTGATGCAACACCATATTTAACAGCTAATTCTTCATTTTCATCTATGTTAATTTTAACAACTTTTATATCACTATTATCCCTTGCCACTTCTTCAACTATCGGTGATAGCATTTTGCAAGGTCCACACCAATCAGCATAAAAATCTATTAGAACTTTTTTATCACTTTTTAAAACCTCTCCTTCAAAATTTTCATTTGACACACTCATAACTTCCATATCACTACTTACCTCACTTTCTAAATTTTGATTTGTTATATTATTTACGTCTACTTGCGTAGAATTATTTTGATCATTTAACATCGTATTTATAAACAATAACAAAGCAATAAAAATTATTATTAAAAATACTGTAAATAATTTATTTTTCATAAACACTCCTATTTAAAACATTATATAAATTCCCATAAAAATTAAAACAATTCCAGAAATTTTCTTAATTATCCCATAATTCTTTTTTATAAAATTAAAAATATTCTTTAATTTTTCCATCAAAATTACTGAAATAATAAATGGAATACCTAATCCTATTGAATAAAGCAACATTAATATTATTCCTTTAATGATATTTTGTCCTTTTGCAACAATCAATAAAGCTGAACTTAAAAAAGTGCCTATACATGGAGTCCAACTAATTGAAAATAATATTCCAAATAGCATTGCTTTCATAAAATTTAAGTTATTCAAATTCATTTTTATTCCTTGTGAACGATTTAAAAATTTTAAGTTAAGCAATTCCATGTAATTTAAACCTAACACAATTATTATTATTCCAAAAACAATTTTAATATATTTTAGATATTGGTTTATCAACATTCCAAAAGTGCTTGCAAATATTGAAAGCATAACAAACACAAATGTAAATCCAAGCACAAAACCTACTGCGTTTTTGTAGCTACTATCCTCTTCTCCTATAAAATATGAAATATAAATAGGTAACATTGGTAATAAGCATGGCGAAATAAAACTTGCAAATCCTTCTAAAAAAGTAAAAACATATTCCAATTTTAAATATCTTTCCTTTCTTCTACTATTCTATTTAAAACTTCTGCAATTCCAGCCTCATTATTAGTTGTTCTTAAAACTTCCTTTGATAATGATTTTATATCATCAAAAGCATTTCCCATTGCAACACCATAAACTGCATTCATCATCGAAATATCATTATAATCATCTCCAAAAGCCATGGCTTCTTCTGGTTTAATTTTTAAATATTTACATAAACCAAGTATTGCATTTCCTTTTGATGCAGATTTATTTATAATATTGATAACATGAACCTCTCCTGGTAAATTCTCTGCTATAAATCTATTTTCTACTTTTAAACTTTCATCTAAATTTTCTATAATTTCATCTATATCTTTTGCATTATTTGAACCTATGCTTATTTGAAGAATATCATTTTCTTTAAAAAATTTTTTATAATCTTCTTCCATCGGTACTTCATCTAATATTTTATAATCCATTATGTTTATATATCTTGCATATTTAGTATCTATCCTTACAAATAAATTATTCTTCAAAACATGTTCAAATAATTCTAAGCAAATTGATTCTTCTATTGGACATTTGAATAATTGTTCATCTTCTTTTGTATCATATATTTCAGCACCATTATCAGCAATTATGTATCTTCCTGCACCAGACATTTTTTGATAATATCTTATTGCACTTTGTGGTCTGCCAGAACAAATGCACACTTCAATTCCATTATCCAATGCTCTTTTTATTGCTATCTTATTTTCTTCTAACACATCTTTTTTACTTGTAAGTAGTGTTCCATCTAAATCAAAAAATACTATTTTAAACATTACTTTCTCTCCTTTTCTTGTAACTATTTTATCATATTATTTTAACTTTTCAATCTATATTTATATAATATTATATAAACGAAGAGAAACCCCTTACGGGGTTTCATCTTCTGGAACATAAATAATATTCAGTTTTATTGACTTCCGATTGACATTATTTTCTGGTATAAGCTGCCACCCTGTAAACTCACACAGTTTCTGAATAGTTCCAAGTGTTGAATCCACATCGCAGTTTTTGATACATTTTATATGCATTGCTCCACTCTTATGGAATGTATGCACATACAAAGCACCAAATTCAAACTTTAATGTGAAAAGTGAAACTTCTCTTCTGCTGTTTGGTTTATTCTTGGCGATTCTATGCACTGCCAACCGATGGTTTTTGGAAATATCCTCCACCTCTTGTAAAAGATATGCTGTGACTTCTTTACTTACTCCGTTCAGTTTCTTATAGATATCTTGTTTCTTAAAAGCACGAACTTGCGAAAGCAAAATCTCACTAAACATGTTTCCTCCTAATATTAATCCCTAAAAGGGAGTTTCAAGATTAATTATAGCAGATTTCATGTAAATTTTCAATATTATTCCTTTATTTCCTTTGCTAATTTGCCTATTGCTTTTGTCTCAATTCTAGATACATAAGAACGACTTATATTAAGCATTTGAGCAATTTCTTTTTGAGTTTTTGGTTTATTTCCATCTAAACCAAATCTAAGCTCTATTATAAATTTTTCTTTACTTTTTAAAACCGTTTTAATTTTCTCATATAGCTTTTTTATTTTTAATTTTAAATCAACTTCATCTTCTATATTTCTTTCATTATTTTCTAATATTTCTTGTAAAGTAACAACATTATCATCTTTATCCTTGCCAATCGGTTCATTTAGAAAAACCTCAGCATTTGTTTTTTTATTTGAACGCAAAATCATCAAAATTTCATTTTCTATACATCTTGCAGTATATGTAGCCAATTTTATATTTTTATCTGTTTTAAAACTATTTATCCCTTTTATAAGACCTATCGTACCAATTGATATTAAATCATCTTGTTCTAAATTACACCAAGAATATTTTTTAGCAATGTGAGCTACTAATCTCAAATTTCTTTCTATTAATATATTTCTTGCTTCCACATCACCTTGCATCATTTTTTCCAAATACACTTTTTCTTCTTCACTCGAAAGTGGTTCTGGAAATAAATTGTTATTACCGTATATAACCTACACCAATAACAGCATTTATTAAAAAATTTATAAAACTTTCTATTGATAAAAGTACCATTGTGCACCTCCATACCATTAAGTATATGTAGATAATTTAGTATTGTGCCTGGACTAAAAAATAAAAGTTAAGAACTTTTTTTCTTAACTTTCACTAAACATCTTTCCTTTTATTTCATTTGGTTGTATTTATAATTCGAATATTTTTTCATTTTTATCATATTAATACTTGTCCAAAAAGTAAATATTTCGTATAAATTTTTTTGTATTTTTTACGAACAATTGTATTGACATTTTATATTTTAGTTGTATAATAATTGTACAAACATTTTTTCGGAGGTATTAACAATGATTTCTAGTTTACATATAAAAAACATTCGGAATTATTGATGATTTAAGTATCAATTTAAATAATGGATTTAATGTACTTACTGGTGAAACTGGCGCTGGTAAAACACTTATTATAGATTCTTTACAAATATTAAGTGGTGGCAGATTTTCAAAAGAAATGATTAGACATGGTGAAAATTTTTCTTTTGTTGAACTTTCCTTATTTTTACCAAACAATAATATGTATGAAGATGAAAATATTGTCGTTTCTCGTGAAGTACATCTAAGTGGTAGAAATCTTTGCAAAATAAATGGTAGAATGGTAACTGTTAGTGAACTTAAAGAATTCATGCAAAATGTTATAGATATACATGGACAAAATGATAATCAATCTATTTTAGAAGTAAGTTCACATCTTGAATTATTAGATAGCTATTCTAGTAATGAACTTTCTTCACTACTAGAACAATATAATAATGAATATAACGAATATATGAATGTTAAATTAGAACTTAGCAAAAATTATGGAGACGATAAAGAAAAAATGCGTAAATTAGATTTATTGCACTATCAAATTAATGAAATTTTTGAAGCAAAGTTAAAAGAAAATGAAGAAACTGAATTAGAAACTCGCCGAGAAATAATTTTAAATGCAGAAAAAATTTCTAAAAATCTAAATGAAGCCAATAATCAACTATCAAACAACATTTTAGATAATATTTCTATTGCAATTCATTCACTAGAAAAAATAGAAAATTTTGATTCTTCATATAGCAATACTTTGGAACGATTAAAAAGCTCATATTATGATTTACAAGATATTTCAAGAGATGTTTCTGTTTTCGCAGAAGACATAGATTTTGATGAAAACGAACAAACACAAATAGAAGAAAGATTAGATTTAATATTTTCTTTAAAAAGAAAATATGGAAATACTATCTCAGAAATCATAGAATATGGAAAAAATATAAACCAAGAAATAGCTGATATTGAAAACTTAGATGGATATATTACATCTTTAAAAACAAAACTTGAAACATTAAAACTAAACATGTTTGAAATTGGTAAAAAAATTCACAATATCAGAATAGAAAAAGCGCAAGAACTTTCTGGAAAAATAAATAATGAACTTATAGATTTAGAAATGCCAAATGCAAAATTTTCTATATCCGTAACACTTGATGAAAATAATTTCTATAAAACTGGTTTAGATAAAGTTGAATTTTTAATCGCTACAAACATTGGAGAAAATGCAAAATCACTTATAAAAATTGCTTCTGGTGGAGAAATGTCTCGTATTATGCTTGCTATTAAAACAGTACTTGCTAATGTTGATCAAATACCTATTATGATATTTGATGAAATTGATACTGGAATTAGTGGAATTGCTGCTAATAAAGTAGGTGAAAAAATGAAAAGCATTTCAAAAACACATCAAGTAATTTGTGTAACTCATCTTGCTCCTATTGCTGCAAAAGGTAATCATAATTACTTTATTAGTAAAAATACTGAAAACAATAAGACAAAAACTTCTGTAAAAGAATTAAATGAAGAAGAAATCATAAAAGAAATTGCTCGTATTTCTAGTGGATCAACATCTAACATAGCATTAGAACATGCAAAAGAATTGCGTTCTGCTTAAACCAAATAAAAACCACTTCAATAAATTTTGAAGTGGTTTTTATTTGCTATATACTTTTATTTCAGAAAGTAATGCTTCTATTGCTGCCATTCTATGATTATGAACCTTTTGGAATTCTTCATCTTCCATTTCTATAACTGTTTTATCAAATCCGTTTGGAATAAACACAGGATTATATGTAAGCCCACCTAATTTAGAAATTTGATATGCAATTCTTCCTTTTGTCTCTCCTCTTTTTACTATTTTTGTTCCATCTTTTAAAATTCCAGATAAAACACAAACAAATGCACATGTTCTTTGTTCTTCTTCTTTTGCATCCTCCATTTCATCTAACAATTTATTTAAAATTTGTTCTTGTGTAGCATTTTCGCCAGCATATCTTGCAGAATATACTCCTGGTCTACCATCTAAAAAATCTACACATAGACCTGCATCATCTGTAATAATAATTTCATAATCTATACTGTTTTTATCACAAAATTTTTTTATAGCTTCTGCTTTTATCATAGAATTTTCTTCAAATGTTTTACCATTCTCAATTATCTCTTCATTAAAATGTATATCTTTCAAAGTTATAACATCAGCATGTAAACCTTCTAATCTAATTATTCTATTGATTTCTGCAAGTTTTCCTTTATTGCTTGTCCCATACAAAATTTTCATATCTTCCTCCATTTTAAAGATTTACAATTATTAGTAATGACAAAAATACTACTATAATAGCTGTACATATCATTGCTAATATATTTAATATTTTATCAATTTTTTCATTATTTTTAAATACTTTATACAAAAAATTAATTAATAATATTCCTACTATTCCACCCAAAGTATTAGAAATAATATCTGTTATATCACTAGCTCCTATGTGTAAAATAAACTGCAAACTTTCATAAATAAAACTCAACAAAAATACAGGAAGTGCTTTTTTATAAAATTTTGAATCTTTAAATATCATACTTAAATAGAGTCCTACTGGTATAAATACTAAACAATTATTAAATATCTCTGAAAAATATATTTTTCCATTGATTATTACAGATTCAGCAAATGGAATAAGATTTATTGATCTAATGTATGGAAAATTCCATGACAATTGCATTTTAAATACTATAATCCAAGTTAAAAGAATTATATAAATCCCTAATAAAATTGATGTTATTTTCTTATTTTTCATAATTCCTCCAATTTTTACTTCATTATACCTCAATTATATATTTTCTTATATTAATTGTAAATTAATATTTTATTAATATTGTTACTCTATCTTTACAGATAAACTATTTGCACCAAATTAACAATTCATTAAATTGTCGAATCTTCCTCCTTTTCGATTCCCTATAACTAATTTAAATATAATAAAAAAAGAAATAGATTTTTCTCTATTTCTTACTTTGTGGTGACCCCTACGGGCAATCTACCCGCGTCGGGTCGACAATTCACTGGATTGTCGACTTTTCCTCCTTTTCGATTCCTTATAACTAATTTAAATATAATAAAAAAAGAAATAGATTTTTCTCTATTTCTTGCTTTGTGGTGATCCCTACACTGATTATTAGTACAAAACACTTGAAAAATCAAGTGTTTTTATTTTTTCCGTGCTAAATTTCCGTGTTAAAATCATTTTAAACATTGAATACTGTTGAAAAGCACTAGATAAGTTTAAAAAGCAACTATCCTTTATATTTTTTCTCAACAAAAAAGTATCCACTATTTCAATAATTATAATCATCATAGAAGTTTTTCCACAAAAGCAAATCCTCCTAAAATAATAAAATCTCGTTTAACAATTGAATTGTTAACAATATCTTAATCTTATTTTCATTATTTTAATAGTAAGAAAAATCAATAAAAATTAGGCACTTTTTCTATTTCAAAAAAATGCCTAATCACTAACTATTTTCTATTGACTTATATAAAATTCAAATAATATCTATTATATTTCATATTTTATAGTATTATATGCTATGTCTCCATTTTCAGTTTTACTTGGAATTGAAAATGTTACATATTTTTTTCCTGTTTCTATGTCAAAATAATATATTGTATCTATATTGTCATTAACTATTATCTTTGATGTATTATATACAGTTTGTAAATTATTTTTTGCACTTTTTTTCATATTTTCAACTTCAATATTTGAAATATTTACATTGAATTTATTTATGTTTTTAAATGCATCATTTTGTTTTTCTTTATCAATATTATTATCATAAATAGCATCTATAACATTATCAGATATTCTAACTGTATATCCTGCTTCTGTATAGAAATCTCCTATTTTTAACTGTAAATCAATATATTTATTTTCTATTTCTGTTTTTTGTGTATTAACATTTGTAGTCATAAGTCCATCTGTTTCTTTTATTACATAATTTTCAATATTAAAATCTGGTACTAAATTTTCCATTATAGATATAATAGTACTATCAATACTACTTCTTGCTGTTAATGGAATTGGTTGTTCTAATATGTTTCTTTCATCATCACTTACAACAGAACTTCTATATCTTCCAATTCTCATATTAGCATCACCATGATGAACAATATGATTTTGTTTTACTCTTGAATCCACATATATGTATGAATTTGCATGGTTAACAGCATCTTGTACACCACTACCAGAACCTAATTTATCATTATATCTTTTTGCCCAATTTCTAATACTTCCATCATTCACACTGTCTCTAAATCCAACAGCTACATCTGAGCCTCTTAAAGCTGTTTGATATGTTATACTGTTTTCAGAAAAATTATTATTTGTTCCTGCCCCCTGACAACTTGCATAAGTAACTAAAATAGTATCTGCATCCCAATGTACACTATTGGTTCCTATATAATTTCCAGAATCATTTCCAACTCGTATACCAGAATTCGTAAAGCTGATTGATGTCAAACTTCCATGTGTTGGAAAAAATTGAACATCTGCATATAAATAGCTCCATAAAGTATCTCTACTTGGGTCTATGCATGAGTATCTTCTATAACCAGCATTACTATATGAATTCATAGCATCATTAACATCTTCAACTGTATTTATTCCATTAGTTGTTCCTGCTGAAAAAGCTAAATTATCTCTACCATATACTGTTGTAGATAATCCTAATATTATTATAATACTCACAACTGTAATAATACTTTTAAATATTTTTTTCTTATTCATTTAAATTCCTCCATTCTAAAATTTTAACTTTAACTGTCCTCCTTTCCTTTTTGAGAATAGAGCATTATTCATATTTTAAAAACCATGTACCAATTTTAAAATAATTCTTCATATCATTATGATATTTTATTATTTTATATCCCAATCCCATATATTCTTTACTTCCACCATCTCTATAAGAAATTGTATTAATAGAAAATATAGGTTCTTTTTCATTTTGTAATTGGTATAAATCAATAGATATAAAAGTTATTATCATAATAATAAATAGTATACTTGCACTTATGAATATCATAATTTTCTTTTTTCTCATATGACCACCTCTACTTTCTATTATTTAGACGAAGAGTTTTTTAAATTTTTGTGGTGTTTTATTAAAATAATAAAAAAATATAAAGTAAATAGTAAAAATATTAATCCTATCATCAAAAATGTATTATTAATAGTATTGTGTTTTTGCAACATTTTTTGAATTTCTATATTAGGATTAAATTCAGCTCTTGGAATATTATTTTTACCATATATATATCCAGTTATCATTATTATTGTCATTAATAAATTACTAATAAATGCTTTTAATGTTTTTATAGACTTATAATATATCCAACTAACAGTTGCAGTGGGAAGTTTCATAAAAACTCCAATTTCTCTAAATGATAAATTAGAAAGAATTTTTAAAGATACAATTTCCTGTTCTTTACAAGTTAATTTTGAAATTAACCTTTTATATGTATCTATATCAATATATTCCTCTATTTCATCTTTTTTTGATTGATAGCTATATATATCATCTATATTAATTTCATTTTTTTTACGTCTTAAATAATCAATAGTTGTATTTTTTGTAATTGTATATAACCAACTTTGCTCATTTTTTTGTGGAATATTATCGATTTTCATATTATATATTTTTATAAAAACATTTTGCATTATATCTTCACTATCATCTTTATTTTTTAAAATTGAAAAAGCTATTCTCTTAACCAAATCACTATATTTCATATATATTTTTCTATATAGTTTTTCTTTTTCTTCCTTTGATTTTACGTCTTTGTATGCTTTAAATAATAAATGCATTTCTTTCTTTTCTTGAATATTCATATATTTTAATTCTCCTATTTTACTTAATAAAATTGCTATAAATTATTATAATTATAGCATTAGATAGAAATAAAATATATAATATTGGGTTATATAATTTTAAATTTTTTAAGTTAAGTGTCTTATTAAAATATAAAAATTAAGATATTATACATGAAAAATAATGTTATCTATATATCTAATATTTCAGACATTTTAATTGATATTCTTCTATTTTCCATATCTAAAAGTTGATTATGCATTTCTTTTAAAAATAATTCTGCATTTTCTTCTCTTTTTTCATCTATATTAAAATTTATTTCAGATGAATCAATAGAAATCATGCCCCAAAATTTAGCTTTATTTAAAAGTGTATACAAGTAATACATTATATTATCGACTGTTCTAGTTGAAATATTTCTTGAATAATTCCACTTTTTATTATTTTTAATATATTTATAAAAATTTTCTATTACTGAATCATCAACATCTCTTACTTTTATATGTCCTAGATATTCATTTATAACTTTAGCTTTATCTTGATATGAACCATATGTAGAATAAGATACCTTTTGATATTTTGATTCTAAAAATAATAAGTTTAATTCGTACATTGTAATATTTTTATATTTATTTAACATTTACCATTAATTCCTTTATCAATTTTTCTTTTTCCTTTTCATTTTCAATATAAGCTTTTAATGAATAATTAAAACATTCACAGCCATTAGGATATTCTTTTATCATTTTATCAATAGGCATACCATATTCTTCAATTCTTCCAGCACAAACTAAAGTATTATTATCACTCATACAAAATTCACAATTTAAACAATGAGTTTTTACGATATTTAGAGAATCTAAATCAATATTTTTTATGCAGAATCTTTCAAAATCTTTATGTAAGATTCCTCTTTTTCTATATTCTTTTGGTGTTAAACCATATTCTTTTTTAAAAGTAACTCTAAAACTATCAGCATTATAACCGTATTTTTGAGCAATATTAATTATCTTTTCATCGCTTTCTATTAAATCATGGCTTGCTAAACTCATTCTCCTTTTTACAATATACTCGTGAATTGTTATAGGACATTCAGTATTAAATAAAGCTTGCAAAAAACTTCCACTTAAGTTCATAGTTTTTGCTATTTCCTTAACTAATAAATAATCTTTATCATCTTTATTGTTTACTACTAAATTTTCTTCAATATAATTTAAAATTGTATTTAGCATATCAGTTTCTGAATCTACTACATAATATGGTACACTTTTTTCAATAAAATCAAATATTTGCTCTGTTTTTTTATTATTTTCAATCTTCCAACGTTTATTAGACTTCATATTACTTTATCTCCTATATTATATTTATCTTTATTATACTATATATTTTTTATTAATCCCGACATTTTATATTCTCTTTTTTACAACTTAAGAACAATATTCATAATAAAAAAGAAAACGACTCACTTGTCGTTTTCTTTTTTATCTATCTTATTGCCTCATCTCGATACTTATTAGCTAATGAAAATCCTTTTATAAAGCTTTCTTCAGCTTCAAGTCCAATTAATTCTGTATATATATCTACAAAATCTTCAAATATTGCAAATTCATCTTTTTCTAGCAATTTCTTTAGTAAGTTTTCTTTTTCATCATATCTTTTAGAAATTTCCTTATATTTTGAACTATTTACAATATATTCGTCCAATTCATCTTGCACATAATTATATAAATCGCTAATTGTTTTTTTATCTGACATTATATTTCACTCTCCTTTTATTTTATCTACAAAATCTTTTACTAATCTTTTTAATCTATCTTTAGGAAAGTCAAATAATATACTTACATATTCAAAAGTTTTATCAAGAAAATTTTTTAAGTAATTATTTTCTCTTTCCAATCTTTCGTTTTCTTGAACAATAACATTGTTTTCATTTTCTAAAATTATTTGTTTGTTTACAACATTATCGGTTATTGTTTTAACTCTTGTATATTGTTTTGCCAATGTATTAAATTTCTTTATTATTCTTTTATATTCTTTCTTTAGTTCTTCAGTATTTTCAATATCAAGTTCTTGCTCTAAATTAATCATTTCTTTTTCATATTTCTGCATTTCATAATTAGTAACTTTCTTCAAATCTTCAATTTTAATATGTTTATTGTCTTTACTATCTCCACGCTCTAAATCAAATCCAGATTTAGTTATGTAATTGTAAAAGTTATCTTGAAGATATTTATAGCTATTTTTACCTTTCCAAAAATCAGTACAACATAATTTTTCAATATCTTTTCCACTTTTTTTATCTATTGTGTGAACAACTGGAAGATAAACTAAATGCAAATGAGGAGTAGATTCATCAAGATGAACTTTAGCAGAAATAATATATTGCTCTCCTAAATTTTTGAATCTACAAACAAATTTATAAGCAGATTCAAAATATCTTTTTATTTCTTGTTCTAATAGTCCCTCAAAAAAGTCAGGACTTGCAGTTATTATATATTCACAAGCAACATTTGATATATTCTTTATTTTTCCCTTAAGATTGTATTTATCTTTTATTTCTCTAAATGCTTTTTCATAAGTAGTATAACAATGTTTAATTGAATAGTTATTTTTTCCATTGTTTTTATTAATGTCTTTATTAGAATAATTAGTATTTTTTCTTTCGTTATGCCTGTATATAACATTTAGTTGATTTAAAGTATATTTTTCATTTCTAATTATTGCATAACTCACATAAAAACACCTATCTTTCTTTGAAATTTTTGTTAAAATATCTTGATAAAGTCGTAATTGATTCTTCAACACACTCTTTCATTGAATCTCCAAGAGGTACATCACTATCAAGCCAATCGTGATAAAATTCATTTAAAACATCCTCTTGTAAAATCAACATTTCTTTTTCTTCATCATATAAAGACATTTTAATTAAATTATCTTTTATTTCCTCTTTAGTAACTAATTCATAAGCCTTATCAATAATTTTGAATTTAGGTAGTTTTTTTAATTCATTTTTGAATTTTTTAAATTCTTTATCTAATTTGTTTGCTAATTTAGAGTTTAAATCAATTTCATCATTCGTTTTATCACAATTATTATGTAGTAATTTTTTATATTCCGTTTCATCAATTATTCCTCTTTGGTATAAATTTTCATATTTATTCATATTTTTATTTCCTTTCTTTTTTATTTTAGAAAGCCTACGAAGTATTACTATATTTCAAATTTCTTTTTATTCATTCTAAATAAGCTATAAAAATTATTGCTATAACATACTAGAGGAATAAAATTCCTCTGTATGATTAAGGGAACAAATTTCCCTTAATAAACCCTTTTCAAGATTATTTAAAATTTTTCATTTTTACAATGAAAATCACTTTTTTATAAATAAAAATAGTTATTTTAAACATCTTGTTATAGAAATTAAATGAATATTGCTAGCAAATATTATTTTAATTTTTATAATAAAATAAATCATATTGATTTATTTATGTGAGAAACCTCTGTCGGTTTCTCACACACTTCCACTATACTAACAAAATTATATAAATAAAATTTATACAATTTTGTTAGTTCATCTTTCGCTATTTGTATCCCTAAAATTTGTATTTTTTGCTAGGCAAAATCCGTCTAAAAACGAATCTGCCTCATTCCAAGATTTAAAGCAATTTTTGTAATCAACTGAATACCAATCTTTATTATCAAAATCTTTAGGTACAATTGCAATAGCTTTATTATATGTATAATCACTAGAGATTTTTAATAGTAATAATTTTAAATTAGTATCAGATAACATGTATTCGTTAAGTCCATTTATCCTATTTTGTATATCATATTTATTCAATTTCTTTTTCCTCACTTTCCTCTAATAATTTTTCATTAGATACAATGCTATTGTTCATATAATATTCGTTAACTTTCTCTATTTCTTGTTCTTTATATTTATTAAATATTGTTGTATATGTATTAAGTGTTACAGAAACGTCTTTATGTCCTAATAATCTTTGGACTGTAACTGCTCTCATACCGTGCCTCAATACATCTTGTCCCAAAAGTATGTCTTAAACTATGTGTAGATATATCTTCAATTCCCATAGCTTTTAGCAATCTCTTTAATCTATAATTCACATTATTGGTAAAAACTAACGTATCATTTTTACTTGTAAATAATAAATTGTCTTTATTATTATCAGATTCTTTCATCTGTTCAATAATACTATCTCTTATAAATTCTGGAATAGGAATATCTCTTTTTCCTGAATAAGTTTTCGTTTTGTTTCCAATAATTAAATTTTTATCTTTATCAATTGTTAAAGTTCTTCTTACTGAAACAATGTTTTCTTGTAAATTAATATCAGTCTTTTTTAATGCAAGGACTTCTCCGATACGAAGTCCTAAAAACATTTGAAATAGAAATACATTTTTATAAGGTTCTAAACATATTGGCATACTCATTAAATAATTAGTAAATGCTTGTTGTTCTTCAATTGTCATTGCTCGAATTTCTTTATCTTCTTTATTACTTTTGGGGCGTATTACATCAACCATAGGGTTTCTTACAATATAGCCTTTCTTTTGGGCAGTATCATAAGCACCATATATTAATTCGTGAATTTTAGTTATATATGAATTACTATAATTTCTTAAAGAATTCATATAAGCTTGAATTTCATCACTTGTTAATTTATCTATATTTCTAGTAGCTAAATCCCATTTTTCTATTTTTTTCAATGTTCTATTTAATCTGTCGTATTGATTACCTGCAATTAATCCTAAATCAGATTTTTTTTCGATATTAGATTTAATTAAAAGATTAAGTGGTATTCCATTATTTTTATTATACAAAATATTTTCTTTTTGATATTTTAATGTAGCTAAATAGTTTTTTGCTTCTATTTCACTTTTAAACGATTTTGTTTTTCTCTTTTCTTTTAAAGTATTTGAATCAATAATTTTATATTGGCATCTCCAGCTTTTATCTCTAGCATCATAATAAATTATTCCGTCTTCATTCTTTTTAGGTCTTCCTTTCGCCATATAATCACCACCTAATCTCTTTTTTCCATTTTCCAAATTAGATATGGTAATAACATTACTTGATTATTTTTTCCTATATTTATTGAAGGAAAATCAGGTCTTTTAAAAGTTTTATAAGCAACATTTTCGCATATATGTAAATCTCTCATAACATCTTTTACACTAATCATTCTAAACGGATTTTTTATTCTTCTTATTGATTCAATTAACAATATTTCTGTTTTTGTATATTTTTTATTCAACATTTCTTTTATCATTGGTTCAGTTATATTTTTTATTTCTTCCATATATAATTAAACCTTTCTTTTTATTCATCAGAAGAATCTTCTAATGTATCTTTTATGAAATCTAATAATGTAAATAAGATTTTTAGAATCATTTTCAAAATTTGCTCATCTGAAGCTTTATTTAGCTTTGTACTTGATTCATTTATTGATATTTGATTATTAGCGTCTAATTTTGCTTTCTTGTCCAAATTAGATATATTTTTATTTCTGTTTTGCATATTTCTTTTTGATTTTGGAATAAATCTGCCTCGCTCATCAAAATTTTTATAATTAAATGATTCTTTTACAAGGAAATTTGTACATCTAAAAAGCTGATTTTTATCAAGACTTATGAAATTTCCTTTTTCATCTTTACCTACAATAAAGAGTTTCCCTTTTATAGATATTCCAATTTTTGAATATCTATCTACATATACGTTAGCCAAAAGATTCTCACTTTTCTTTTTATAAATAATTACATAATCGTCATAATCAAGTGTTGTATATTCTCCGTCTACTAATCTTTCAAGATAATCTTTTTGATTTTTTATTTTTATTATGTCTGGATTTTTTCCAACTTCTTTATAAAGTCCAACTAAAATTTCTTTACTCATAATCTTGAACACCACCTTTTTTATGGTATTTTTTCTTTTTATAAGGTTTAGAATTGTATTTTTTTACGTTTTTCTTAAATCGATTTATTCCGTTATTTTTAATTTCAATAAAGCCATTTTTAGAAATTTGATAATCATTACATAATTTATCAAGATATTCTCCTTTAAACACACATATATAAATTGCAAATTTTTCGCTTAAAGGTAATTCTTTCATTGCCTTATAATAAATCTCTTTAGAGAATACATTTTCTAAATGTTTATAATCGATTTTGTCATCTGTAAAATTTGATTTTTCATTTTTCATAAATCAAACATTCCTTTCAAAAATATTTGATTATCGATAATCATTTGTCGTTCGAACTAACTTCATGATACTCTGTTTTATGTGTTTAAAGTATTATTGTAATAAAATTTAATAATCTGTTATATTGTGTAATAATTTGTAATAATGAAAATCCATGAAACAGTATTGATTTCAATAAAAATAAGCAATCGTACGCTAAACTGCTTATAAAACAAAAAAATCCTTCGAATTAAGCATTTAAGCCTAATCCAAAGGATTTAATCATATATTTTATTGTTCATAGTCTTGTTTATTTTCTATATTTACATACCATATATTTATTTTTTTCATTTCTTCAAATTCATTATCTGTTATATTTAAACTTTCAAGCATTTCATCTGTAAATTCTAAATCATCTTTTGAAAAGAAACATTTTTTTACACTTGTATTATATGTATTTCCAGTAGCAAAGAAAACGCCCTTCATAAGCCCGTCAATACCATTTGCTATATTTACATTAAATTGAGAACATTCTAGCCTAATACTTGTTGGCTTATAATTATTAAATCTAAAAAAAGCAAGGTAATTGTCTGCCTCTAAATGTCCTTGCAAATATATCCTATTAGAATTATAATCGCACAACTCTATTGTACAATAATCATATTTTTCTATTATATTAATAACAAACTTACATTTAGCAAATTTATTAGTTGTAGGATAATAGCCATAATAATATACATATAATTTATTTACTCCAAAAGGATTTTTGCTTTCTTTTTTTCTTAATAAAGTATCATTTGAATTAAATAATTCATATTCGTCAATTTCAAGTTCATTACACATTAAATAGATTTCTTCTGCATTTGGAACTAAAAGACCACTTTCGAATCTGCCTATTGTTGTTTCATTTTTTTTAATAACTCGTGCAAGATTTTCTTGTGTTAAGCCTTTATCTTTTCTAAATTTTCTTAATCGTTCTCCAAATTCTTTTCTATTAAATTCAGCCATATACAAACTCTCCTTTAATAAAACTATCACTTATAATTATAACATTTTTTGGTACTTTTTTCAAGGTGTCTTCTTACTCGCTCTAAGCACAAATTGATTTTACTGCTATTTTATGGTATAATAAATATAACTTCATATAGTTAGAATGGTTTTAAATGCTTAATGTTTAATCCATTCCACAGGCTCAATGCTTGCTGTTCAATGATTGAATCCAGGCATTGAGACTGCCTGGATTATTTTATACGAAAAATGTTATTTGCATATTTTTCCGTATAACTCATTGAATTTCTACTTGAAGAATATCGATACGGGAGAATAAGCATGACTAAAAACATTTTCTATGGTGGTCGGAAGCCCTGGGTGCTATCCAACTATTTAAGCATATAGGCTATTCAGCTTTAACTGGGGGAAAAATTTCCCCCTAATGCTTTTAACTATTGATTTTAGTCAAAAAATATTTTATAATTAAGTTAATTAATTTAAGTTAGTCTCAATAACTTAATTAATTATATAAAACACGGGGATTTGCTTATTCTCCCGTGTCTTTTTTTATTTCAAATCTGCACTGTATGCAGAATTTTATTAAAATATTTAATTTTTATAAAAAAGCATTATAAGATATATAAAAATATGTAAATTTTAGCCTGTAAATATGCGTAGTATGCAGATTCGTCTGCACACAATGCATATTTTACTTTTTTGATTTGTTTACATAAATTTGATATATTGATATTGTACTTATTATTATTTTCTTTAAAAATATTGATGGGGGTTAAGTTTTGAAGATAGATTCTAATAATAATTCTAATCAAATATCAAGTAAACATCTTCTTATAATTTGTAATTGCTTACGTTCTTTAGGTTTAAATTCAGGTCATATAGGAACTCGTTTAATAAATAAAGCAATTCAAATTCTAATTGTTAAAGATTTAGAAATTGTTGTTTTAAATGATATTTATGAAGAAATATCAAAAGCTTTTCCTAATTTAGAATCTAAATTTATAAGAATGTATATTCATTATGCACTAAATCATAGAAATGAATATAAAGCAGAAACTAACTTTAAAAGAATTTTCGGTTTTGACTATGACGAATATTATTTCGAACCAAAACAATTTATTGAAGAAATGGCAAATATTATTAGAATAAGAACTATAAATTTATAATCCTTGAAAGTCAGTATTTTCAGTCCCGTGCAAAATTACGCTTCCTTTTTGACAATTTTTTAACATTCCGTGCAATAATTCAACTTAATTTACTCATAAAGCCTTGATATATCAGTATTTTAAAGAAATATATTTCCGTGCAAAATCCGTGCAAAAATCCCGTGCAAAAATGCATAAAATTGAATAATTTTGAATAATCTTCAAAAATGTTTAAAAATAAAATAACCTTTGTAATATAGTTATTACAAGGGTTTTAATAATGTTGTATAACAATAAAAAAAGATGAAAAAGGTTTACTTTTCCATCTAAATTGGTGACCCCTACGGGAATCGAACCCATGATTCCACCTTGAGAGGGTGGCGTCTTAGCCGCTTGACCAAGGGGCCATCTATTTAACTATTTATTTATACCATATTTTTTGTTATTAGTCAATACAAGCCTAATTAAAATTAGGCTTTATTTTTTTAAACACATTTCTAAAATTTCAGATAATCTTTCATCTTGATAACTTAAATACAGATATCCAATTAATGCTTCGAATGCTGTTGATTTTGCATAATCCGCTACATTTGAATTTTTAGCAACATGATGATTTTCAGTATTTCTTCCTCTTCTTACTATATCTTTTTCTTTATCTGTTAAAACATCATATATCTTCTCTAATATATCTGCTTGCGCTTTTGCTTTAACATATTTTATTGATTCTATATGTAATTTATGTGGCTTTGCATTTGAAGTATTTACTAAATTAGTTCTAATAAATAATTCATATACACTATCTCCTATATACGCCCAAACTAATGGTGAAAGCATATTTACATCTTCTATTTTCTTACTTCTTTTTATTATCTCCACTTTACTTCTCCTATGGCTTTTCTAGACTTATTTTTCCTAATTTACAACTTCTAAAATCTTCTAATATAATTCTAGCAGTTTTCTCGTCATCTGTATTTCCACCAGAAACTAATGCGCCTCTCTTTCTTCCAATCAATTGCATAAGCTCATATGTAGAATTGGGCATATTTTTCAATTCATCATATTCTTCATCGGAAATTTTATATCTTTCTTTTACTCTTTCCAAATAATCTTTTTGCAATATTTTTAAAAGTTCAAATGCAACTTCAACTCTTTCTAATATATCGTCTTTTATTGTTCCAGTAAATGCTAAATTCAAAGCAATCTCATCGCTTTCAAATTTAGGCCATAATACACCAGGAGTATCTAATAATTCTTGTGTCTTACTAATTCTTATCCATTGCTTTTGTCTTGTAACACCTGGTCTATTTCCTACTTCCATAGCAACTTTTTTAGCAATACGATTTATAAAAGAAGATTTTCCAACATTAGGAATTCCAAGTATCATTACTCTAATAGTCTTATTTACTCTACCTCTTGCTGCTTGTCTTTGTTTTTCTTCTTCCATTATTTCATCTATCTTCTTAGTTACTTTATCTATTCCTCTTCCAGAATTAGCATCTGTAAGTAATGTTGGAGCTTCTTTTGAAAATTTATCTACCCATTTTTGATTAGTTTTTTCATCAGATAAATCACATTTATTAAGCAAAATTATTCTTTTCTTATTTTTGGTTATTTCTGCAATATCTGGATTTCTACTACTAATTGGTATTCTACTATCTAATAATTCTATAACAACATCTATTAATTTTAAGTCTTCTATTATTTGTCTCTTTGTCTTTGCCATATGACCTGGATACCAATTAATATTTAATTTATTCTCATTACTCATCTATTTCATCTCCTTTTATATCTAAGCATAAATCTATTACTTCTAGCAATACTTCTAATTCACTCTTTATAATACATATCCTTACTTATATTTTTCTAAATATGTAATAAGTCTTCTTATCAAAACAATTTATGTTAATTATACCACAAATATAGGGTAAATTGCAAAATAATTATATCATTTCTAACATATATTATTGATTTTTTAATAAAATGTGTTATAATTTTATGCGAAAAGGGGGTATATTTGATATGGTAAATTTAATATTTGGTATTCTTGTTGCTATTATAGGCATTCCTATGATTATTTCACCTAAAAAAATTACTGAACGCCCAAATTGTAAAATAAAATCAGAAATGGGAATTAGAATTTGTGGAATAATTTTAGTAGTACTTGGTATTGCTAGTATATTCATATAAAACAAAAAAGAAGAAACTTGTTAGTTTCTTCTTTTTTGTTATAATCTATATTGATTTCTATCTGCTCTTTCATCAAATTCTCTATCATATTTTTCATTAGTATAAAACCATCTTGTTTTCCTATCAGCACCAAAATTACCTCTATGTTTATTAAGCAAAATATCTAAAAATGTTAATAATGGAATTACAACACCTATTACTAAAAATATAATATCTGAAATATTCATAACATTATATCCACCTTCTTGAGCTTGAATAAAAGCTTCATACAATGCTGTTCCAAAATAAGATCCATAAATTCCAAAATAAGCTGCAGCACCAATTAAATTTCTTTTTATAACAAGAAGCAAACAAGGTAATGTTGCAAAAAGTACAATTACTTCTATTGTGTCATTAAGTGGTACTGCAAAAAAATCGATCTCCATTTGATAAAGTACTGTTACTAATGCTCTAAAAAACCAATAAATAACTCCTAAAAATGTTAATAAATAACTAAATAAAGTTGTCATCTGTACACCTCCACATAATGTAATATTTTATCATAAACTAATATAAAAAAGCAATACAAAAAGCAGACATTAAG